>Ga0190313_1000448_pt1 | contig 24936 bp, 32 predicted proteins | sample 4870071011_MG_FD_169989 | JGI IMG/M metagenome (GOLD analysis project Ga0190313, IMG submission 169989) | Hydrothermal vent sediment bacterial communities from Southern Trench, Guaymas Basin, Mexico - 4870-07-10-11_MG | ecosystem: Environmental > Aquatic > Marine > Hydrothermal vents > Sediment ... | reverse complement strand
ACCTATGAGCTTTTATGGGGGAGTTCGTAAATTGGGAAATGCCTATATCTTACGAGAGCATAACCGAGGAGCACATAGCGGTAAGGGAGGGAAGTATTACTGGATTACGCAGTAGCTAAAAGGATTATAGGTAGGAGAGAGAGAACCATGATAGGGCCTACGGCTTTCCTAAATAATAAGGGTTGTTTTAAGGACGATATAATGGTTTATAAAGTAAGTCCTACTAAGTACTTCGTAGTAGGTAATGCCGTCAATAAGGAGAGGGATTACGAATAGTTATCAATGCTTTTCAGAAAAGGAAGGATTAGATACCTCTATAGAGGACATAACGGAAGAAAGCACTATGATAGCAGTTTAAGGACCTAAATCTTTAGAGTTAGTCCGTAAGCGCATAGGATTGAATTTAACATTACTTAAACCGCTTACCTTCCTTAAGGATGTTAAAGTAGGTAGCGTTAAGGTAAATATAGTAAGTAAGAGCGGGTGGACAGGCGAGCTCGGAGCGGAGTTCATAGGCGATATCGAAAGCCTAAGCAAAGTATGGGATTTACTAGTAAGTGAAGGGGCTAAGCCATGTGGGTTAGGTTCTAGGGACTCGCTAAGGATGGAAATGGGGTATTGTCTTTACGGTTATGAAATAGATGAGGATATTAACTCTATAGAGGCTGGGTATAAGGTGTACAGCTTTAAGAAGTTAGAGTATATAAGGAGAGAGGACGTTTGGAGGAGTTACATAAGAGGGGTAAGCAGGGTTAAGATGGGGTTAATTCTCAAAGAAAGGGACCTATACCTAGGAGCGGAGCTAAATTATGTGCCTGGAGGTAATGAAGTAGGTTACGTAACAAGTGGAAGTTATTCGCCTATACTTAGAGTAGCTATAGCTCAGGCCTACGTTTCGGTAAGTCACGCTCTTCCTGGACTAGATTTGGAGGTAAAGGTTAGGGGTAAAAGGTATAGATGCTCGTTAATGGATTTCCCTTTCGTCCACAAATAGTCATTAGCACCTCTTTATTAAATCGTACACGTCCTTTACCTCCCTAACTATAGCTTTAAGATATTCAACTATGCTCAGGTAGGACGCCTCCCTAGACTTAATTAGCTCCCTTAGCTCCTTCAAGATCTTAGAGGTTAATTCTTCTACTTCGCCTATATCTAAGGGCTCGTTATTAACGAAGGACTTAATTAGCCTCTTCTGAAAGGAAGCTATTTCACTAGCGTGATAGTAAAGCTGCTCATAAGCCGTTTTAGTGGCTTTAAGTCCTCTCTCTACCTCCCTAGCTATCGCCTCCCCTCTATCCCCTATCTCCTCTAAGGACTTAGCTACTAACCTGCAATCTAATAGCCTTAATAACTCCTCCCTGCTCTTAAACTCCTCTCTAAACGACTTCCTAATCAGCCTTACCGCGAAGAAGTACAACCTATCTACTTTATCATCCCTTTCTATTACGGAGGAGGCTAATTCCCTTCCCTCCCTTAAAGATTTAATAGCATCTAAGTACATGGATCTCGATAAGTAATCTAGCCTCCTTATAATAGAATAAACGTTATAATCACCGCCTGTAAAACACTGCAATAGTACTCTCTTATAGTCCTCCTCTACTACCTCTAACCCTATTAGTAACCGTAGCGCCTTCTCTATAGCCTTAGATACGTACTCCCTCCTCCCCTTAATGGTTAACTCTATTTCATCGTAACCGTTAAGGTAAGCTGATATTATCCTCTTCTCTAAGTATTCGTCGCTTATCAAAGTAACTCTCTCCTTCCCCTTCTCCTTAAACCTTATTAACGGGTACAGCCTCGCATCACTACCCCTGTATTCTACCGCTATGAGGGAGCCTACCGTAAGCCCCCAATCGTTAACTAGTTCCTTAGGCAAGGAGACATAATAAGAATTACCTACCCTTACAACCTTCCTAGGTTTCACGTCTGAGTTTAAACAATTTAACAATATAAAAATTATGTTCAAAAGGTATTCCATTACCTTAACTTCGTTCCGAAAGTTCATGGACTATTAACTTAAATAAGTACTTAAAATTCAAAATAATGGGTATCAAATGAGAAGGTAAAGTCCCTTAGCAAGTAATTACCAGGAAACCTTAAGGGGTATCCGAAGGAGAGTATAGCTAACCGTCATATCTAGTTTACTTTTAACTCCCTAAATTTAGCGCTCTTAATTTACCCTCTATACCGCTCCAAGCGAATTCCACTGCCATAGCCGCTAGGAATATAGCCATTACCCTAGCTATTATATTGGTACCTACCCTACCTAGCACTTTCATTATGGTCTCGGAGTATATATGAGAAAGGCGTACTATTATGTAAATTATAATTATAGTAGAAGTAACTATTAACGTAGCCAATAAATCCCTAACCTCGGACGTTAAAGCTATTACTGCAGCTATAGCGCCCGGGCCGGTATAAAGAGGTAAAGCTATAGGGAATACCGCTAAGCTCTCACTACTACCCCCACTTAATGAACTTAAGTACCTTTCCCTACCCGAACGACCGAATAGTATATCTAAGGAGACTATAAATAACAATATGCCGCCAGCTATTTTAATACTATCTACTGTTACGTGGAAGTAATTTAAGAAGGAGGGGCCTGTGAAAGCTATCAGTACTAATATAGAGGAGGCTATTAAACAAGCCCTCTTAGAGACCGCTTCCCTCTCTACTTCGCTTAAGTGTTGGGTAAAGGCCAGATAAAGCGGGATATTACCTATCGGATCTATTATAATGAAGAGGTAGAGGAAGGACTTTAAGAAGAACTCCAAGTAATTCACTTACGCCTTTCCCCCCTACCTACGCTTACTTCCCTATACCTGAAGTAAGTAGGCGCTAACGCGCTTAACTTATTGGCTTTCACTAAGTCTAACCTACTTACGCTAGTATCATGAGGGGAGGATTTAACGGATTTGGGATTACTATAGGCTAGTCCAGATATTTCCATTGATGCCTTTAGGTAATTATCTATATTCTCCTTAGTTTCTGTTTCAGTAAATTCGAACATTAACGCCTCCTCGACTATAGGGGGGAAGTAGATTGTAGGAGCGTAAGGTCCCTTATCCAGTAGGTACTTAGCTACGTCCTCCGCTGTAAGGCCTGTTTCCTCTTTTAACTTCTTAACGGAAATTACTATTTCATGTTTCCTAGGTAAGTTAGTACCATAGGGTGCTTCGAATCCCCTTATCCTTTTAACTTTGGCTAAAAAGTAGTTAGTATTTAGTGCCGCTATTTCCGCTACCCTCCTTAAACCTCGATATCCTAAGGAAAGCAAATAGATATAGGCCTTAAGTAACGGAATTACATTACCGTAAAAAGTCCTTACCCTACCTATGCTCTTAGGCACTTTATAATTCAAGTTATATAATTTCTTATTGCTATCGTACTCTATTACCGGAGTGGGTAGGAAATCGACAAGTTCCTTAGAAACGCATAGAGCACAAGCTCCCGGATCTCCTCCTCCATGGGGCGCTAAGAGGGTCTTATAGATGTTAAGATGTACTATATCAAATCCCATATCGCCGGGCCTAGCTATCCCCAGGATGCCGTTTAAGTTAGCTCCATCATAATACATTATCTCTCCAACTTCATGTATTATCTTAGCTATTTTTCGTATTTTACTTTCGAAGATCCCTAAAGTATTGAGATTAATTAGCATCATTCCCGCGGTTCTAGGCGAAATAGCCGCCTTTAAAGCTTTTAAGTCCACCCGCCCTTCCTCATCTGTAGGTATCCTTATTACCTTGAATCCCGCCATGGATGCGCTAGCGAAATTAGTACCATGAGCTGAAACCGATATTATCATCTCATCCCTCCAGCCCTCCCCTCTATCCCTATGAAGGGCCCTTATGATTAGGGCTCCAGTAAGTTCTCCATGAGCCCCGGCAGCCGGTTGAAAAGTTACTTTATTAAGTCCCACTATCTTGCAGAGCCATCTTCCTAGTTCGTAAAGCATTTTAAGTACACCCTGTACGAGCTTAGGGTCCTTTAGCGGATGTAAACCGGTAATTCTCCTATCCCAAGCTAACTCCTCAATTAGCTTAGGGTTATACTTCATCGTACAGGAGCCTAAAGGTTGGGGTCCTAGATCTACCCCATAGTTCATCTGGGATAACCTAACGAAGTGCCTTACTACCTCGACCTCCGATAATTCTGGGATTTCAGGAGGCCTATCTCTAAGTATGTGGTTAAGTATCGTAAGAAGTAACTTTCCTACTTCGCGTTTGGCTTCCTCTTCTATCTCTGGTAACTTGAAACCAGTCCTGCCTTCATGACCTAGTTCGAAAAGCGGGGGCTCGTTCCATTTTGCTTGTTTAAAATCGCCCACTTTTTATTACCCCCTTTAAGCACTTAACGAGGTAATCTATGTCGCGTTTCCTATGTACTTCAGTAATGCAATAAAGCGCTACTTCACCTAACTCTGGGAACTCCTCCCTCAAAGGCTTACCCCCTAAATCCCCCTCGATATAAGCTTTTCATTTATTTCATCAACGCTTAAACCAGTTCCACTAAACGATACCGTAAACTCCTTAAAATGTGGCGCCTTAACTCTGCTTACAGCGCTTAACTTCTTCATAGCGTAGTGCGAATAATATAATATAACTTCTCCTAACTCCCTTAACCTTTTAGGACCCAATAACGCTAAGTAGACGGCGGCCGCTAAAGCAGCAAGGCTTTCGTTAGTACATATATTAGAAGTAGTCCTTTCCCTCCTTATATGTTGCTCTCTAGTTTGAAGTACCATGGTATAACCTACCCCTTTACCGTCTAATGTATAGCTCCGAAGATCCTTCTGGCATTTGCCTTATTAACTTCTCATCCCACTTAACTCCTAGGATACCTAGCAAGGGACCGCTGAAGTTAAGGCCTAAACCTAAAGGTTGTCCTTCGCCTATTACGATATCGGCTCCGTAATCGCTAGGAGGTTTAAGTATCCCTAAGCTTATTGGATCTACCCCTACTATAGCTAGGGCGGCTTTTTCATGGGCTAGTTCTACTATTTTAGGTGCGTTAACCTCTATATAAAGCCTAAATAAGAGGGGTTCTCGAAATATACCGCAGCTACCTTATTGCTTAAAGCCGCTTTTAAACTTTCTAGATCCATAAACCCTCTCTCTTTATCGTATGCTACTTCCCTTACTTTAACACCTTTAGGTGAGGTAAGCGTCCTTATTACTTCCTTGTACTCCGGGTTCATGGTACATGGTACCAGAATTTCCTTCCTCTTAGTAACTCTAACGGCCATTAGTATGGCCTCCGCTAAAGCCGTAGAACCATCATAAAGTGATGTATTAACTACATCCATACCTGTTAAAGCTACTATCATACCTTGGTATTCGAAAAGCGCTTGACATAGGCCTTGTGAAGCCTCAGGTTGGTAAGGAGTATAACTAGTGTAGAGCTTACCTCTCCTTACTATGTATTTAGTTACCGAGGGTACGTAATGTGGCCAACAACCAGCTCCCAGGAGAATTAGTATATCCCCTACCCCTTTATTCTTCCTTAGCAGGGATTCCACTTCCTCCCTAATCTCTATCTCGGAGCGTGGTTTACCCTTACCTACCTTCATTTCCCCGCCGAACTTAACTTCCTCTGGAATATCCTTGAAGAGTTCAACTACGCTTTCTACGCCTATTTCCTTTAACATTTGCTTAATTAAGGAGTTAGTGGAATTAGGTATCCGTGGATGGGCTTCCTCCAAGTTCTTCACCTAAGCTAACATGTTAAGGTTAAGACTATTTAACAGCCTCCCCTTAAACCTTAACCTTAAGCACGCGAAATAAGAAATATATTCGCTAATCGCCTATCTCTACACGCCATTACCTTAGGAGGTTAAAGGACTTCATGAAGTTAAACAGGAAGTTAGTCCTAGCGCTACTATCCGTAGGGATATTATCCTTTATGGCATTCATGATAATAGTAGGCGTAGATATCAATAAGGTAATTAAATTACTCGGTACGTTAGATTTAAGGTACGTCTCCTTAGCCTTACTTTTTGATGTAACCTTCATCTTACTTTACGCTACCTCCTGGTATTTCTTAGTAAAGGTAATACTCGTTAACCTGAAATTAAGGGACTCGCTAATAGCGGTAACTATGGGATGGCTAGGCGATATGATGGTACCGGCTGCTTTTACTACAGGGGAGGCCATTAGATTATATTATTTAAAAAAGGTATATGATTTAGACTACAGTAAATCCCTCGCTACTGTAGTAGTACAAAGGTTGCTGGGCTCCCTCGCTTTCGCCTCCTACCTACTAATGGGCTTAATGTACGTATGGTTGAAAGGCTTAACGGTAGCTAAACCTCTCTACAAGGAAGCCTTTCTCTTCGCATTTGCTTCGCTAAGTTTAGTAGCGTTAGGTTTCCTCACTATAATACGGATAGGAACCTTTAACCGTCTAGTCGACTTTCTATGTGATAAGTTATTGAATATACTTTCTAAGACCAAATTTAAAAAGTATGCCGCATCCCTAACCGAAGGAGCTTTATCCCTTAAGAAATCCATGGCTATTATAAGGGAAAGGAGGAGCTACATGGCTATAGCGTTCGCTTTACTATTACTCCATTGGAGCGCGGGAATAATGATACCTTACTGTTACTTTAAGGCTTTAGGTCATCCGGTAAGTTTCTGGTTGCTATCCCTAGCTTACCCCATTTACGGGGCGGTGGATAATATACCGTTAGGCATCCCGGTTAATGCTGGCTTATTAGATATAGCCATGTCCGCTACGTTTATGCTATTAGGAATAAGTAAGGAAATAGCGGTAACGGCTACCTTACTTACGAGGTTAACTACCGTAGTCTTCGAAACCATAACTACGGGTAGCGTATCCTTACTCTTCGGGCTAAGGAAAATCCTACGCGAAGGAGTAACTCTAGAGGGGGATAATGCTTAGATTAAGCGTAGAGGTCATAGCAAAGTTAGCGGAAAAGGTTAGGGAACTAGCTAAGATTTACCCCTGGGACCCATTCGACTCGGTAGATTATTACCCGCCTAAGGGGGATGAGGAGGAGGATGTAGCTAGGTACTTCTTCTTCATGGTAGCTGTAGATCACAGAACCCACCTGCCTGAAAGCCCCTGGGAAGGGGAGGTAAACGGGAGGAGGCTAAGGGGTTCAGATCTCCTATATAGATTAGGGGCTATAAAGTACTCGGAAGATAGGGACTTCTTCTCCCCGGAACGTATGGCCACTTTAACCTTAGCCGAAGTAAGGAAATGGCTTACCCACGGAGGTAGGATGAAGGAGCCCTTAGGCCTTAAATTAAGGTACGAATTACTTAGGGATGCGGGGGAGAAGATAAGGGCCTTATACGGTGGGGAAGTATTGCGCTTGGTAGGAGGCGTTAAGGAGCTAATGAACGCTTACGGTAAAGGCTTACTTAGTTCCTTAAAGGCGTTTTTAGCGTATAACGATCCGATTGAGAAGAAATCATTCCTTTTAATAAAGTTCTTAGAGAGGAGAGGGATTTTAAGGATAAGGGATCCGGAGAACCTACAAGTACCTATTGATAACCACTTAGTTAGATTATCTTTAAGGACAGGGATGGTAGAACCATGCAATAATTTCCCTTCCAATAGGGAAGTATCGTGGGAGGAGGACGTAGCTATAAGATCCTTAATTAGGAGGGCTTTTAAGAAGCTAGCTGAACTTAGTGGCATCGAACCTACTTATTTAGATGATATAGTTTGGAATGTAAGTAGGAAATGCTGTAGGTGGAGGAATGCTAATTGCGATAATTGCGATTTTTTAGGGCTAAAGGAATGTCCATTTAAGGAAGTATGTAGGGGTTACCTAGATGAAGGCCTTAGAGGACTAAAGGAACATAGGTTCTTTAACACATGGTACTATTAAGGATCGTGATTGTAATTAAAAGTAGAAGGGAAATTTAAGTTAATCTCTCAAATTCATCCCTTGAATTACGTTGTACCTATACATGCTACGGTTAAGTCGTTAACATTAGTACCAGTGTAACCGGTGTATATTAGGCCATCTCCTATCTTCCTAAAGAAGGTATAGCTATCGTTATCAGCTAAGAAGGTATCAGGATCTAAACGTAATTCCTTAGCTTTACGTACTACGTTTTCATCTAGTAAAGCTCCAGCTGCATCGGTAACTCCATCTATTCCATCGCTACCTATGGAAGCTAATACGACATTCCTTAAGTCGCTTAAGCCCTTGAATGCTCCCAATACTAATTCTTGATTCCTGCCTCCCTTACCCCTACCTATTACTGTTACCGTAGTTTCCCCTCCAGCTAATATCACGGCTGGTTTCCGTACGGGTACGTCGTTGTAATAGATTTCCTTACATATCGAGGATAGGAACCTACCGACATGCCTAGCTTCCCCCTCCATATAGGAAGTTAAGAAGAGCGCTCGATAACCTAACCGTTCCGCTACTTCCTTCATAGCTGTTAACGAAAGCCTATTACTAGCTACTATTACGTTATTTACTTTATTGAATATGGAGTCCCCTGGCTTAGGACTCTCCGGTACCTCCCCCCTAACTCCCCTTAATATGTAATTTAAAATACTAGGAGGTACTTTATTCTCTAAACCGTACCTTTTAATTATATTAAGGGCGTCCGAGAACGTGGAGGGGTCGGGTGAAGTAGGTCCAGAAGCTATTAAGTCTAACCTATCTCCTACTACGTCCGATACTATTAAACTGATAAGCCTAGAGGGATAAGCTAACTTAGCTAACCTCCCTCCCTTAATGGCCGAGACATGTTTCCTAACTACGTTTATCTCATCGATGGATGCGCCGCTCTTAAGTAATAACCTCGTCAATTCCTTCTTATCCTCAAGGGATATACCTTCGGCTGGTAGAGGCATTAAAGCTGAACCGCCTCCCGAGATTAAAGTTATAATCAAGGTATCGTTTCCCGCTACTTCTCTCACTAACCTAGTTATCTTTTTAGCTCCCTCTACCCCCCTTTCTGATGGTATGGGATGATCCGCTTCCCATAATTTAACCTTTTTAAGATGAGGTAAAGGAGAACCTTTAGGTACTATTACGAATCCCTCATTTATCCTATCATCTAGTACCTCCTCTACGGCCTTAGCCATGAAGCCGGACGCCTTACCAGCTCCGACTACTATTATCCTACCTATTTTAGAGAGATCTAAGCGGATACCTCTAACTAATAGATTATCACCTTCCACTACTAAACTCCTCTTAACGGCGATTTGGGGATCGGCAGCCCTAAGCCCTTCCTCTAATAACTTTAATGCGACTTCCCTACCACTACCTCCCTTACTTACTAATTCTTCGAAGTTCCTTATTACATGGGACATTCGTTACACCGAAAGCTATAAGTTTCAAAAGGATTAATAAATCGGTGCTCCTATGGGTTATGCGCTATTAGTAATAGATATGCTTAACGATTTCATAAGGGGTAAATTAGCCCTCAGGGGAGCCGAGACCATTATAGGTAATATAGCTGCTTTAATTAAAGGAGCTAGGGATAGCGGTACCCCGGTAATATACCTATGCGATTCCCACCTCAAGGGAATAGATCATGAATTGAAATTATGGGGGGATCACGCCTTAAAAGGGGAAATAGGAAGTAAGATAATAGACGAACTTTCCCCAACCAGGAGGGATTACGTAGTGGAAAAAAGGAGATACGATGGGTTTATGGGGACGGATCTCGACCTTTTACTAAGGGAGCTAAAGGCGGATAAAGTAATCCTTACGGGTTTAGCTACAGATATATGTGTTTTACATACAGCAGCGGGTGCTTTTTTCAGGGGTTACGGGATAGTAGTAGTTAAAGATGCAACACTAGCTACTAAGCCCGAGAGGCAGGAAATTTTCCTAAACTATATGAGGGAAATTTACGGAGCTAAACTGATGGTAACCGAGGAGGTATTAAGTAAGTTATTTATAAGGAAGTAAGCTTTAATGAGCCTTAAAGGTGGTACCTTCGTGGTTAACGAGCTAAATAAAGTTTTAAAGCGCATAGATGAGCTTAAGGAATATGCCGTTGAATTACTTAAGGAACTTATAAGAGCGAAAGCAGTAAATCCTAGTTTCGGGGGTCCTGGGGAATATAGGAGGGGTAAGTACCTAAAGGAGGTACTTAGTGAACTAGGATTGAAGGTAACCAGCTACGATGTAAAGGATGAAAGAGCTGAGGGAGGGATTAGGCCTAATATAATAGCTACCTTAAAAGGGCAGGAAGAGAGGAAATTATGGTTAGTTTCACATTTAGATACCGTACCGGAAGGCGATAGGGGTCTTTGGTCAAGCGATCCTTACGAACCGTTAATGATAGGGGATAAAATTTATGGTAGGGGGAGCGAGGATAATTGTCAAGCCATAGTTTCCTCCATTTTAGTAGCTAAAGCCTTAATCGATTCTAATATAACTCCTAAGTTAAGCTTAGGTTTAATAATGGCTTCCGATGAGGAGGCCGGCAGTAAGTATGGTATAGAGAGGGTATTAGATGAACTTAAACCGGTTAATAAGGGTGATCTCATAGTAGTTCCAGACGCAGGTGAGCCTAACGGAGACTTCATAGAGGTAGCGGAGAAGAGTATCTTATGGTTTAAGGTAATTACCCTGGGTAAACAGGGGCATGCTAGCTTACCTTCGGAGGCTCTAAATGCCCATAGAGTGGGTATGAAGTTCTGCTTAGCGTTAGATGCTTTACTACATGAAAGGTTTAATGCGGTAGATCCGCTTTTCATCCCTCCTACCTCTACTTTTGAACCCACTAGGAAGGAGGAAAACGTAGGCAACGTAAATACCATACCGGGAAAGGACGTAATATATTTCGATTGTAGGATATTGCCGGTTTACAAAATAAATCAAGTACTTAGGCTAATAAACGACTTAAAACCTTATTTCGAGAAGGCTTATGGCGTTAAGATAAAGATAGAAGTAGTACAGAAGGCAGAAGCCCCTCCTCCTACCGATCCTAATAGCGAAGTAGTAGTTAGATTGAAGAGAGCAATTAAAATAGTTAAAGGCGTAGAAGCTAAGGTAGGGGGAATAGGAGGGGGAACCTTCGCAGCTTCCTTTAGAAGGAGGGGATATGGAGCTGCCGTATGGTCTACCGTAGATAAGACGGCTCATAAACCCAATGAATATTGTAAATTAAGTAACGTTATAGGAGACGCTAAGGTCTTCGCTACTATGTTATTTCTCTAAACAGTTTCTCACATTCCTAATTACTAATTCGACTTTATAATCTAAGTTTATTGGACCTTCTAAGCCTAACTCCTTTCCTATTTCCTTCTTTAATTCATCCGGAGCCTTAAACCCCAATAACTCCGTTAAATCTAAACGTAAGTAACCTTTTCCTTCATAGGTTTTTCTCGCCTCCCCTGCTATAGCCCTAATCCTCCCTATTAAGGATTTAACTTTTTCAAAACAGGACCAGTTACCCCTACCTCTACACTTACCGTCGTATACGCAATGAGGGCCAGCGTAGGAGAAGATCTCGGGTGAGAGAACATTTAAACCTACTAATAATGCTAGGAACCCCTTCCTTATTTCCCATTGGGCATCGGTACAGGTCCTTACTTTAATTACGTGTAATAATTCTTCAGCGTTCATAATACAGTTTATGAACGTTTTAACCCCTATGGGTAGGACGTACCTAGCGTCCTCAGGCGGCGTTCCGCTTTGAATTAACTTTAAGTAGGTACTGCCAGCCTCTATTTGCCTCCTTACGTAAGTTAAAATTAATTCCTTACTTTTAATAACTAAACTTGGAGGTATGATGAACCAAGGATCCTCCGGGCTTAGCTCGGAGCTTACCTTAACTCTTCTAAGGCTTTGCTGTACATAAGCGGCCATCCTATGCCTAACTAATTGGTGCGTAAAGGCCCTAGAAACCCCCTCAAAAGTAAATATGTAATACGGGAAATCGAGTACGCTACCTAGCCTAAGCTTAACGGCGGCCTTTAATAACCCTTTTAGTTTACTATCGTCGACTTCCGAATTTATACAAGGAGTAAGCATTATAGAGGACCAGCCTATCTTAGCGGTAAGTTCTTCGACTTCCTTTATACCTACGTCGTAAAGTACTACCTTCACATTAACGAAGAGAGAGCTTAGGAGGAAAAAGGTAACGTACGGATTTAAGGATATATAAGTACCTATTGATTTATAAATGAGCTAGGCATATCCAAGGTATGGCTGAGGTAAGTAAGGAGGAGGTATTAGAGGCCTTAAGGGAGGTTTACGATCCTGAGATACCTTTGGTAAATGTAGTAGATTTAGGGTTAATCTACGAGGTTAAAGTAGATGATGGGAAGGTTTTCATAAAGATGACCTTAACTAATCCCTTATGTCCGTTAGCTAACCTACTACCGGAAATGGTTAAGGAGGCGGTTAAGAAGCTAAAGGGTGTAAAGGAGGTAAAGGTAGAATTAGTATGGGATCCCCCGTGGAGTCCCGATAAGATGTCTAAGGAAGCTAAGAGGGTTTTAGGGCTAAAATAGCTTTCTCTCTAATAATAACTTAGCCATCTCTACAAAGCCCTTACCTTCTTCTCCTCTAGTTACGTAATCAGCTAGCGATTTAAGAACTTCACTAGCGTTAGATAGGGCTACCTTAAAATCGGCTACCTTAAACATGCTAATATCTACCTCACTATCCCCTACTGCCACTAATTTAAAGGACCTACCTTCGTTTAAATTCAATACCTGCTTTAATGCATTGCCCTTACTTACGCCTACTGTATGAACGTGAAGGGCTACTTTACTATTTACTACTTCTACGTCTTTAAAATCCTCCTCCCTTAAATACCTCCTTATAGCTTTGACTATTTCCCCTCTATCCCCTCCCTTAACATATAAAGCGAAATCCGAGAACCTAAACTGGTTCTGCCACGATCCGTAAACTTCATCACTAAACCTCTTTAATATTAAGTTTAAAGCCTCCTTAGCCCTTCCGTTATTGCCTAAAACCCTAAACCCTCCCTCTTGACCTATTACTCCCCCATTTTCCGCTATTACAGGGGGGCTAGCTCCTAAGTATTCCTTTAACCCTATTACCACCGGATATGCATTACCGGATGCTAATATTACTTTAACACCATGTTTTTCAAGGAGCCTTATGTACTTTACTGCTTCTACATCTATTAAGCCTCCTCCGCACGTAATGGTACCATCTATATCGGTCACTAAGTATATACTAACCGTATCCTCGCACCTCTTTAACCGTTACTACCGTAACGCTTTAAGGTTAATAGAATTACCGTCTAATAAAGGTTAGGGGGTGAGCTATGGCTTACCTTAAGGGTTTAGGGGCTGGAGAAAAAGCACCTAAGGAGGTAAACGTAATAATAGAAATACCTATGGGTAGCAATATAAAGTACGAACTAGATAGAAAAGCTGGACTAATTAAAGTTGATAGGGTACTTTACACATCCATGAGCTATCCTTTCAATTACGGCTTCATACCAGGTACCCTAGAGGAGGATGGGGATCCCCTCGATGCCTTAGTCATAAATCACGATCCTTTAATACCTGGTTGTGTAATTAAGGTTAGGCCCATAGGACTGCTCCTCATGGAGGATGAGGAAGGGCCTGATAGTAAGTTAATATGTGTACCTGTGGATAAAGTAGATCCTAGATTCGCGAAGATAAGGGACGTAAACGACTTACCTCAAGCTCTCAAAGATAAAATAAGGCACTTCTTCGAGCATTATAAAGAATTAGAACCTGGGAAGTGGGTTAAGGTAAAGGGGTGGAAGGGAGCGGAGGAAGCGGAGAAGAGGATAATTAAAGCCATAGAGAGGTTCAAGGGGAAATGATTATAGCTCTCTTCGAAGATCATAAAGTAACTAATTTTTACCCATTAACTTACACTAGACCGGTTTACGAACTGAGAACGGGCTTATTTAAATTAGGCGAGAGATTATTACACTTTAAAAAACCTGATTGGGAAGTTTACTTCTATATGCGCAATTACCTAGCGGACGTATATAGGCAACAGTACGGTATTAAGGTAAATGAAATACCTAACGATGAGACAGTATTACTCATTAACGGAAGACTCCTTCCTAAGGGTGAATATGAGAACCTATTAAGTAAGGTCATCGATTCCCCTAACGAGGTAGCTTTCTTTTCGGGTGATAGTTTAATATTAGCTAAGTTAAGGGCTAGATCATTAGAGCCCTTAATAAGCGATAGGTGGATGATAAATCGGGAGACGATAAGTTCATTAAAGAGGACAGTAGGGGGAATCGAGGTAAGCGGGTTAAACGTCATAGAATACCCTTGGCAGTTAATCTCCTTAAATAAGGAACTATTGAGGGAGGATTACGTTAGGGGGAAGATAAAAGGGGAGTTAGGTAATTACGTATCCATTTACGGAAGCGGTGAATTGTTTAGTTTAGGCGAAGGTTCCTCAGTGGAGGATTATACCATAATAGATGTACGTAAGGGACCGGTAGTAATAGGTAGGAACGTAGTAATACAGTCCGGGAGCAGATTAGAGGGGCCTAGTTATATAGGAGATGAATGTACAGTGGTAAGTGATTCATTAATAAGATCTGGAACTAACGTAGGTCCGCATTGCAAGGTAGGAGGCGAATTAAAGAACGTAATAATCCACGCTAATAGCAATAAAGCCCACGAAGGATTCCTAGGTGAAGCTTATATAGGGGAATGGGTTAACTTGGGGGCTCTAACTACTAATTCAGATTTAAAGAATACTTATGGTATCGTAAAGGTTAATATAGGAGGGATTAGGATAAGTACGGGCCTTAGAAAGTTAGGTTGTTTCATAGGGGACATGGTTAAAACGGCTATAGGAGTCCTTATATATACCGGTAAGAAAGTAGGTTTAGCTTCGCACTTATATGGTACGGTATTCGAGGACGTTCCTTCATTTGTCATATATTCTAAATCTTTAAATGGCAAAATAGTGGAACTAGAATTAGAGGAAGTTATAAAGATACAAAGGAGGATGTACAGGAGTAGGGGTAAAGAACTAAGCCGTGAGGAGGAAGAGCTCATTAGGTACCTTTACCAATTAACCGAGGAGGAAAGGAAGGAATCCTTAAAGGAGAAGTTTAAATTAAGTTAACTACCCATTATTCTTTTAGAGTGAGTAAAATGGACGAAAAAGAATTATTGAGGAATTCCATTATTATACACCATATAGTTAGCTTAGTTAGGGGTTACCTCTCTAATTATGAGTTAAAAGAGGATAAGATGGTATTACCGGAACATTGTCCAATAGTAGAGTTATGTAAGTTCTTCAAGGTCTATAAGGGGGGCGATAAGGGCCTCGACCTAAACGAATTAGCGGATAAGATAGAGGATTACTTACAGGATTTACTACTTAAAGCTTTTAAATCGAAAGAAGGGTAGTTCTCGCTTCTTGAGAGGGGATCATATAGCTATTTATCTTGATATAGTTTAACCCCCTCGACATATGTAGCTACTACCCTTAAGCTCCTGTCCAATATAACTATGTCAGCTTTACTCCCTACGGTTATTTCGCCTATTCCTCCCTCCCCTATAAGCCTAGCGGGATTATAGGTAGCCATTTTAACGGTCTCCCTTAAAGGTACCCCTACCTCTTTAACCATATTCCTTAAGGCTCTATCCATAGTTAAAGTACTACCGGCTAGCGTACCATCCCTTAATCTACAAACACCCCCCTTAACTATCACCTCCCTTGTTCCTAAATTGTAAATTCCGTCAGGTAACCCAGTAGCTGCTATGGAGTCGGTAACTAGTACTATGCGCTCACAACCCTTACAGTAATATACTAACCTTAAGGTAGCTTTATGTAAATGGATTAAATCGGCTATTACTTCTACATAGGTATCTCCTCTTTCCAGGAAGGCTCCTACCATTCCCGGTTCCCTGTGGTGAAAGGGCCTCATACCGTTAAAAAGATGGGTAGCTAATATCGCTCCTTCATCTATAGCCTTAACGGTTTCCTTGTAAGTAGCATTACTATGTCCTAGGGAGACTAATACCCCCTTCTTCCTAGCTTCCCTTAAGATCTCTAAGGAACCTTTAAGTTCGGGGGCTATAGTAATCCTCTTAAATAAACCGCTTGAAGCCTCATATAACTTAGTAAATTCAACTAGGTTAGGTTCCCTTAAATATTCTAAGGGTTGAGCTCCAGCTCTCTCGGGATTTAAGTAAGGTCCCTCTAAATGAACGCCCAAGATCTTAGCCCCCTTAATTCCTCTCCTTAGGGCCTCCTTAACCGACTTAAGGGCCTTCTCGATAGTAGGTAAAGGAGACGTAACTATAGTAGGTAAGAAGGAGGTAACGCCATGTTTAACCAAGTTCATCGCTATACCTTCTAAAGCCTCTACCTCCCCCTCGCTTACGTCCCTACCATAAGCTCCATGTATATGTAAATCTATCATCCCGGGGATCATGATACCCTCAGGGTATTCCTCCAATTCCCTTACTCCGCTCGGTTCGCTATGATATAAGCCCTTAATTACCCCTTTAACCTCATCTACTAAAACGTAAACATCCCTAAGTACTTCATGAGGAGTAATTATCACACTTACCTTTATCGCCTTCACTTAGGAAGACCCACATTATACTAACTTAGTAAATATTAAACCTTAATCCCTCAAAAAAGCTAAAAATTACCGATTCGCTTTAGGGATAAAGGGGTGACCTAATGAGGGTCTACATGAGGGAATTTAAGGTAGTATCTAAAAGGGAGAGGGAGATAATTAACATAACCGATAGGGTAAGAGAGTTAATTAAGGAGTCAGGTATTAAGGAGGGCTTGGCATTGGTCTTTTCTAAACATACCACTACAGGCATTTTCATAAACGAAAATGAGAGGGGATTAGAGAGGGACGTAATTAATTACTTCAACGAAGCAGTTAGGGACGACGGAGATTACTTCCATCACCACTATTTTTATAAGGATGGGAGGATGGCAGTAAACGCTTGGGCTCACTTAAGGAGCATATTAGTGGGATTAAATGTAGTAATACCGTTAAGGGATGGCGAGCTACTTCTAGGATCAAGAGAGAACGTGTACTTAGCAGAGTTCGACGGCCCTAAGGAGAGGACATTAGTTATAACCGTATTAGGTGAATGAACTTGCCGGTAGTAGATTTTCACATACATCCCTTAGTAAGCGAGGTAATAGATGAAGATAAGTATAAATGTCAAAGGGAAGTCTTCGGGCTTAGAACCTCTCCACAACCTTTGGAAACTCTTCTAAGTCAGATGCAAGAAGCTTCGGTAGAGAGAGGCGTATTATTGGCTTTGGATTGTTCAGTCAAGGCTAATTGCAGTTTGCCTAGCAATGAGGAAGTAGCGTCAATAGTTAAGAAGTACCCGAGCAAGTTCGTAGGCTTCGGGAGTTTACATCCCTATCGCGAAGGAAGTTTAAGGGAACTTCTCGAGGAGGAGGTGATAAATTTAGGGTTAAGGGGGTTAAAGCTAAATCCCTCCATTCAAGATTTCGATCCCCTCTCCCAAAGAGCTTTACAGCTTTACGGAGAGCTGGAGAGGTTAAATTTACCTTTAATAGTACATACGGGGCTAAGTTGGTTCCCTTCGACCTCATTAGAGTACTGTAAACCCTTAATCTGGGATAACGTAGCTAGGAGATTTCCTAACTTAAAGATAGTATTATCCCATCTCGGTTGGCCATGGGTATGGGACGCCATAGCGGTAGCCTTAAGGAACGATAACGTATTCTTGGACATATCAAATACGTTTACGGGATCCCCTAACGAGCACCTTAGATACTTATTAACGGAATTAGTACCTAAGAGGTTCGTTGAAAGGTTCTTAAACGAGAAGATAATCTTCGGATCTGATTACCCTAGGATAGAAATACCTAAGATGGTTAGAGCCTTAAGGGGGGTAGGACTTAAGGAGGAGATCGAGGAAGCTATTTTACGTTTAAATGCATTGAAGATATTAGGTGATGAAGAATGATACACTATATGATAAAGGAAGCTAAGGAAGGACCTTCAGCTATCTCGATCGTCATGAAGGATGAAGGAGTTAAAGCGCTGGCAGAGGAGGTAAGTTCCTCTAGTAGGATCTTTCTCTTCGGGTGCGGTTCTTCCTATAATATAGCCCTCTACGGAGCTAAAGTAGCTGAGGCCTTAGATTTAGGTCCCGAAACTTATGCCATGCCTTCATCCGAGTTCGACTATTTCATAAATAAGTTGAGGAAGGACGATTTAGCTATAGCTATTTCGAGATCTGGGGAAACTAGCGAGACCCTTAACGTAGCGTTAAAAATAGCGAGACGAGGGTTAAGGTTATTCGCGATAACTAATGATCCTAGTAGCAGTTTAGCTAAAGCTTCCATAGGTTACGCTTCCATGGGAGGAGGAAGGGAGGAGAGCATAGTGATGACCAAGACGTTCCTGGCCGGTTGCTTAGCCTTATTACGCGCCTTTAAAGTAAGTAAGGGTTATGATCTAAGCGGGGAACTACCCTATAGATTAGGGGAGTTAATAAATAATTATGAACTTCGCTTAAGGGAATATTCAGAAGAATTTTCTAAGGCTAAATTAGCGGTAAATTTAGGGCATTCCTATACTTACCCTATAGCCTTAGAATCTTCAATTAAATTAACCGAGACTAGTTTAATACCATCGGTTACCTACTACCTGCTGGAGTTCAGGCACGGGCCTAAAGCTTTAATAGAGAAAGGGGTCTACGTGATAGCCTTCCTAACTAAGGATGAGCATTATGATCTTTATCTAGATTTAATACACGAGGTACGCTCTCTAGGCGCTAAGATAACTTTAATAACTAATTACGAAGGTGATGGAGACATGGTAATAAGGGTTGGAGTAGAGGATCCATTGGAGGCTTCAGCTCTCTTCATAACGCCGATCCACCTACTATCTTACTATTCAGCCGTAAGGAGGAATTTAAACCCCGATAAACCTAGGCATTTATCAAAAGTAGTTAAGATCAAGGGTTTAAGATGAGGGAATATAGGGAGTTCCTCAATAAGGTACTGAGGAGGGTAAGAGGAGAGGTACTGAGTAGGTTAAATCCTTACTTCTTTAGGGAGGTAGGTAAGGGCGCTGGAGGAGATAGTACCTTAATGATAGATAAAGTAGCTGAGGAATTAATCCTAGAGAACATTAGGAGTGCCTTTCCTAACTCCACGGTGGTTAGCGAGGAGAGCGGAGTAGTAGAAGTAGGTAAAGGAGGCCCTCCCTTCGTAATAGTCGATCCCATAGATGGTAGTTTAAACGCTACTAGGGACTTTCTAAAGTTTTCAATTTCCATAGCTATAGCCGAGGGAAAAAGGTTAAGCGATGTAAGTGCCGGAGGGGTGATGGATGTAAGATGCGGAGATTTCTTCGAAGCCTATAGAGGTTTCGGAGTATTCGTTAATGGTAAAAGGGTGAAAACCTCTAAGGTTAAGCAAGTAGAGGAAGCCATAATATCCATACCTATAACCCATTACGCTAAAGCTAGTAAGTTGGATATCTTAACTTCTTTACTCAACGTAGCTAAAAGAGTTAGGAACTTAGGATCTACATCGCTCGAGCTTTCCTATGTAGGGGCAGGAATTTTTGATGCCTTCGTAGACTTAAGCGGTAGAACTAGGAACGTGGATATAGCAGCAGCTTACCTAATAGTTAAGGAGGGCGGAGGTGTCATACTGAGTGGAGAAATGGAGGAACTCGATGGTAGGGTAGATACGATAACTGATTTAAGCGTATTAGCAGCTTCTAGTTCCGAGCTAGCTAACTCGATATTTTCATTAATTAAAGGCGTAAAGTTATCATAAAATTACGGGGGACTAAAGGTATGAGTAGAGATCAAATAGTAGGATTAATTATAATGATCCTATCGACCATAATAGCCGTAGTATATGTTTACGCCCTCCTTAACCCTAAATACGCTATTTTAGTACTCAAATTAACCGCTGGCGTATTAGTGCTGACCATCCTCTTTATAATAGGATGGATAGGTTATACCTTAGTTACGACGCCTCCTCCCCCTATAGGGGAGGAGAGCTAGGAGGGAGATGGGCTTTGGTCTTTGAAGTAAGCGTACGTAGGTTAAGGATAGTATTGATCAAAGGGGATATTACTGAAGTAGACGCGGAGGCTATAGTTAATGCCGCCAATTCTTACATGTGGATGGGAGGAGGGGTAGCAGGAGCTATAAAGAGGAAAGGAGGAAAGGAAATAGAGAACGAGGCGCGTAAGTATGCACCGGTACCCGTAGGGGGCGCTATAGCTACTTCGGCCGGTAAGTTAAAGGCCAAATATGTAATCCATGCAGTAGGACCCAAATGGGGGGAGGGGGAGGAAGAAAAGAAGCTCTCCTTAGCTACTTTAAATAGCTTAAAGTTAGCGGAGAGGTTAGGCATTAAAAGCATAGCCTTTCCCGCTATTTCCACGGGAGCTTTCGGATGTCCTAAAGAGTTAAGTGCTAAGGCCATGTTATCTACGGTACTTAAGTACGCTAAGATAGCTACTAAATTGAAGAAGGTAATCTTCTGCCTATACGATGAGGAAACCTATAGGGTTTTCGAAGGGACCCTTAAATCGCTACTCCTTAAGCTAACTTAGCTCTATTACTCCAAGATGAGCGCGTCGTCTATTATGCCATCCCCATCCTCGTCCACTCCCTCTACTACCCTAGCTAATCCATTACCCGCTATCTTACCTTCTAACGCCTTACCCTTCTTAAGTAAAGCCATTAAGGCAGCCCTAGTCCCAGATAGCCTCTTACCGGCTATTAGCAATATCCATTTGTCCTTATTAAAGGGATTAGGTACGACTTCTATTACCCCGCATTCGTCCTCATGGTAAGCCCTACCTGTTACCCTAGATATTAGGATGTTGTCCTTAGCTACATCGAAATAAACCGGTAGGATGTCGTTAATTTTAGCCGTTATTACGTTCACTGCAGGCCCTCCGAAGATTATTAAATTCTCGCTTAATTCCTCCTCCTTAATTAAGGTATCTAAAGTTACTCTGATTTTAAAGGGATCCCCAGTTAGCGCCCCTAACTTATAAGCTAATTCAGCCGCCATATAATGATCCCTACCCCTACTCCTAAAGGGACCATGTGGTTCGGGACTACTAAGTACTAAAAGGACCCTATCCCCCTCCAATACTTTCCTCACGAAGCTAGGTAGGTAGAGGCCTCCTCCCTCGCTAATTCCCTTCCTGAAAAGTACGGCATAACCATCTACATTTAAGGAGTAAAGGACTGCCTTACCTCCCCTCCTTTTTACTTCTCCTACTTCCTCTATAAGCCCTTGCTCCCTTAACTTACTCAGGTGATAATAAATTAGTTGCTCACTTAGCCCCATCCTCTCACTTAATTCCTTAGCATAAGAGGGGGAATGAGCCAGGGATTTCAGTATGGAAAATCTAATGGGATTGGATAGAGCTCTTAAAGGGCCTAAGTCTTCTATTACTAAGAGGGATAAAGGCCTACCTCCCCTTAACTCCCTAACAGTTAATATCATGAATTAACCCGCCTCCCAGCAGTACTAAAAAATACTTTTTACTAGGATATAAAGGTAAATATTTAAGCGGAGGAATAATCCGGTCGGGGTAATTAGAGATCGGGGAACGGTTACTTAAGGATGGGGGATGAAGTTTGTGGAGAAGAGGATGGTGGTGGAGAAGAGGATGGGGAAGAGGGCCGGGTAGACCCCCTAAGCCACGCCTCCTAAGTTTTAAGCCTAAGAACATAATATTCGTACCTTTTTCTAATGGTGAACCTATAAGGGGTTTGGAACCAGTATATTTAACACCTGAGGAAGCTGAAGCTTTAAGGTTAGTTTACTTCTTGGGATTAACCCAAGAGGAAGCGGCGAAAAGGATGGGGATCTCAAGAGGTAGCTTATGGAGGAGCTTAGATTCCGCTAGGAGGAAGGTAGCTCAAGCCATCTCGGAAGGTAGAGCCATCATAATAATGGTGTGAGGTTGACAACGATAATTTAAATTTCCTAAATTTAATGAATATTACACGTGTTAAACCTCCCTAGAACTATTGAGTGGGTTAATGGTAAGGTAAGGTTTATAAACCAATTATCGTTACCAGAGAGGTTAGAATTTATAATAACTGGGGATTACAGGAGATTAATAAAAGCTATAAAGGACATGGAAATTAGGGGGGCTCCGGCTATAGGAGTAGCAGCGGCTTTCACTATAGCTTTAGCTTCATTAAGGTTTAAGGATGTGGATGTTAAAGAAGCGCTTAATTTCTTAAGCAAGGTATGTGAAGAGGTGAAGAGGGCTAGGCCTACTGCTTATAATCTTTTCTGGGCTTTAAATAGGTTAATGAAGGTAGCTAAAGTAGCTTCAAGTATAGGCGAATTGAAGGAATTAGTAGTTAAGGAAGCTTTAAAGATAGCTAAGGAAGACGAAGAGGTAAATAAAAAGATTGGTGAAGTAGGTGAGAAACTCTTAAAGGATGGTTCTACGGTTATAACCGTATGTAATGCCGGTTCCTTAGCTACTACCTACTACGGTACAGCTACCGCCCCTATATATAAGGCCTTTGAAAGCGGTAAGAGGATAAGGGTTATAGTTATGGAAACTCGACCCTATCTTCAGGGAGCTAGGCTTACGGCGTTCGAATTAAAGGTAGCTGGGATCCCCGTCAAATTAATAACCGATAATTCCATAGGTATCGTAACCTTAAAGGAGAAAATAGATATAGCGCTAGTAGGAGCTGATAGGATAACTAAGGAGGGGTACGTAATAAACAAAATAGGTACCTATCCGCTAGCACTGGTATGCAGGGAAAGGAACATACCTTTCTACGTAGTCGCTCCCACTAGTACTATAGATCCACGTACACCATTGGAGAAGGTAACCATAGAGAAAAGACCTTCGGATGAGGTAGTATATTTCATGGGGAAGAGGATAGCCCCTGAAGGCGTCGAGGCTATATACTATGCATTTGATATAACCCCTCCTGAATTAATTACCGGCATAATTACCGAAAGGGGCATCTTAAGGCCCCCTTATAGGGATTCGATAGGTAAACTACTTAAAAGCTATAAAATCTAGCTCTATTAAGGCCCCCTTAGGTAGATTACTTACCTCCACCGTAGTCCTAGCTGGCGGTTCCTCCGAGAAGTACTTGGAGTATTCATCATTGAACTCTTCAAATAAGCTTAAATCCTTTAAATATACTGTTACCTTAACTACATCCCTTAGACTATAGCCCGATGCCTCTAAGATGACTTTAACGTTTTCTAAAACCCTCCTAGTTTGGACCCTCATATCGCCCTCAACTATTCTGCCAGTAAGGGGATCTATAGGTACTTGGCCCGAACCGAATAAGAACCGTCCTACCTTAATCGCCTGGGAGTAAGGACCTATAGGCTTGGGGGCCTTATTGGAAGATATTACCTCCTTAACTGTCATGTTAATTTATACTAGTTACCTTAAATTTAAATCCCCTGCTAGCTAATCTGGAGATAAGCTCCTTAAGATAACTACTTGAGGGGAGTTCTAACGTTATAGTAACCTGAGCTTGATGGGGTTTTAAATTTAAGTTAGTCCTATCATGTTCTATCGATAATATATTAGCCTTGGCTTCAGCTAAGATCTCGAGTACGGATTTAAGGGTACCTGGCCTATCGGGTAGAACCCCCCTAAGTTTAACTTCCCTACCCTCGATTAAAAGAGCTCTCTCCACTACCCTCGAAAGCAATGACATGTTGACATTCCCCCCACTTATGATCAAAGCCACTTTCCTTCCTTCAAGCTTTAAAATACCCCCCTCTAAAGCCGCTAAAGCTAAAGCTCCAGCCGGCTCGGCTACGCACTTAGCCCTCTCCAACAATAAGAACATAGCCCTAACTATGTCGTCCTCGTCTACTAATACCATGTCGTCGATCAATTCCTCCATTATACTTAGGGTTAATTCTCCAGGTGCTTTAACAGCTATAGCGTCAGCTATGGTCTCAGGGTTCCCTACCCTTACTATCCTGCCCTTCTTAAAGGATAAAGTAGCCGATGGAGCTCCCTTAGGCTGAACCCCGTACACCTTTATACCCCTCCTTAAATTCTTTAAGGCGATAGCTATACCCGATATTAGACCACCTCCTCCTACGGGTACTACTACGGCCTCTACTTCCCTTAAAGCCCTGAATACCTCTAATCCTATAGTCCCTTGGCCGGCTATTACATCCGGGTGGTCGAAAGGATGTACGAATTCAGCTCCTCTCTCCTTAGCTAATTCTAAAGCTCTTAGGTAGGAGTCATCGTAAGTCCTCCCATATAGTAGTACGTTAGCTCCATAACCCTTAGTGGCAAATACCTTAGCTACGGGAGTGTGCTCCGGCATTACAATAGTACACTTAATGCCTAATAGTGAGGAGGCGTAAGCCACGCCTTGCGCATGGTTACCAGAAGAAGCAGCTATACATTCTTTAATAGCGCCTTTACGCGATCTTCGCCATAACGCGTAATAAGCCCCCCTAACCTTAAACGAACCCGTTTTCTGTAAGTTCTCTAATTTCAAAAATACCTCGCAACCGTACCTCTTAGAGAAGGTAGAGGACTTATCTAAAGGCGTCCTGTGAACTACGTTATTTAATACCGTATCCGCCTCTCTTATCATTTCTAATATATGAGCGTAGCCCTCCATACCCCCCTCCTACTCCTCAGATACCGATTTAGGTACGGGAATCGCTCCCTTTACTTCCCTACGTTCCCTCCTTACCTTTTCCCCTAACTTGGATAAGTAACTTAATAATAATGGACCTAAGAGTATTGTTATGATCGATACGGCTATTAATTCGGCATAAGCTTCATCACCTATCATACCCCTTACGGCTCCTAAACCCGCTATAATCAACGCTACTTCCCCTTTAGGAACGGCCCCCAAACCTACTGTGATAGCTCTTTCCCTATCCTTCGTAAATACGTAAGCTATTAAACTACCCCCAGCTAAGTCACTAATGACCACTAAGGAGGTTAAGTAAACTATTTTAACTAATAC
>Ga0190313_1000447_pt1 | contig 24939 bp, 22 predicted proteins | sample 4870071011_MG_FD_169989 | JGI IMG/M metagenome (GOLD analysis project Ga0190313, IMG submission 169989) | Hydrothermal vent sediment bacterial communities from Southern Trench, Guaymas Basin, Mexico - 4870-07-10-11_MG | ecosystem: Environmental > Aquatic > Marine > Hydrothermal vents > Sediment ... | reverse complement strand
CATTGGCGCTACTTCAAGCCATAGCAATATGTATAATAACACTATACTCATCCTGTGCTACCTCGTAAAAGATTATAACGGCCAACTCATAGCCGGAGATGATGCCCAAGATGCAGCATTTTTTAATTATTCTCAATTGCCGGAAATAGCGTTTGACAGCCACGAAGAGTTCACACGACTTTATTATGCTGCCTACAGCAATAATTTAACCGGAGATTTTGATTGATTTATAATGTCTTGCCTGTTGTCCTGCCAAAATTAATTGTGACTATTCAATTGATGTGTATGGCTTCAGATATAATCTGAAGCGTGTCTGTAACAGGCTTAGGAACGAAAATTTTATAAGTTGAACGAAATAGCTTGTCTTTTGGTCCATCTACTTCGACTTCGTTGCATCAAAGGCCGAATACGTATAGTATGCAACCTTTAATGCGCCTTGTATATGGGCCAAAATCCTGCGCTATTTCTGCTCAACTTATTTCATCTCCGTTCCTTAGCTGAATAGTTACAATTAATCTTTAGAAACCCCTGCATTTTGTTTAAAGTTATAATAATACTTGCCGATCTTATAATACAGTACCCGAATAAAAGCTTTAAAATATAAATTTTTAAATTTACGCTCAAAAAATATTTTAACAACCAGACCTTATATTCAAACCTTGAATATTTGATATAGATTGTCAGATAACGTAGTAAAATCATTTATGTGACGGTCTATAGTTGGAAGGTTCATATGTATATACCAACACATCAAATGCATAATGTCCTGAATGTTTACGCAAGACAGCTCAGGCAAAACAACAAGGCTAATAATCCATCAAACAAACCCCAAACCAGCAATTCAGCCCATGATAAGGTCAATATCTCCGCTGATGGAAAACGCAGATCAATTATTGAAAAAGTCACACACGATATCAGCAAAAGAATTTCCAGCTTTAACCCTGAAAGTGAAAGTATAAATGACGAACAAAAAAAAATTAAAGAACAGGTTAGTTTGGTAAATACAAAACAGAGTGATTTTATTTTTAACACCATTGACAATAATAATCAGAAAAAAACCACTACTTTTAACATCAAAAATTCGGCATCTTTATTCAACCAGTTTGACCGTAATTCCTCAGCAAATGATGATAACGAACTATAATTTTTTGTATTTCAATTTGCGAAGTTACGCGTAAAAAACTGGCAACCGGCATTTCGCACCCTACCCTATTTAAGCTCCATTTTTGTTTCATGATCTTCTCTGCTTCTTGCTGCTATTTTTTCTTCAACCTCTTTTTTATCAAGCCCCATTAAAATTTTGTAAGCATTATACTTGGTTTTACAAAAGAAAATATCAAAGAACTTTTGTTTTTTTATATCCCTGTATATTCTTACTCCAGGAATTTCATTATTTTGAATATATTCAAAGTCTGAATTCACAAGAAGGGGCTCCACATCCTGCTTATTCTGCCAGGGGACACATGCTCCTTCCATGCCAAGCTCAGGGTCCATTATTGATTTAATTTTTTCTGTTACGCCCCCCACTGCCAGGATTATATTACCTGTTAAAGAACCGGTAACGCCATATTTCTGATTAACAGGTTCCCGTATATAATCTGAAATAAGGCCTACATCCATGGCAACAGATGCACTGTCCCCTTCCACACCTCCGTGGGCCTGAATATACTCAATATGCATTTCATACCCTGAATAAGGTACGCCTGTTTTATTAAATACCTTTTTAATTGAAGCTCTTACATTTTCAGCTGCACCCTTTGCAATATCACCTATCTTACCTGGAGCGATAATCCTGTCCGAACCTCCGGTTGTAATCTGACAGCGTATGGGGAGTGGCTGACCATACATTTGACCGCTTGTTTTCGAATTGATCACAGCAAGACCAACAACATACCCTATGGAATCGGTCATTGAACTTATATACTTTTTTAAATTCTTTTTATATTCAAAAAGTTCTTTATGCGCAGCACCCTCAAGGCTTAAGTGTTTTTTAAGGGCACTTTTTACATGTCTGGCCTGGACTAATTCAGAATTATCGAGTATTGCCTCAAATTCAGTTGTTTTTATAATACCATTTATGGGCCTTAGTATGCTGCTCATTTTTTTATCTGAACTTCTGGATCGAAGTTCTTTTATTATCTCCATAACCGCTTTTTTAGAAAACTCTCTTTCACGGAGCTGGTAATTTTCCGGCAGACTTTTTCCAAAAATATATTCACTTCTTTTTCTTACACCCTCATGGCCTTCTTTTTCAAAAACTCCCCCCCACGTATCCTGTAGTTCCTTCCCAAAATTGAGTACTTCCTGCTTTACATACTGAACCACTTGTCTGATATTACTTTTATTTTCAGGGACTGAACTGTCCAGCTGAACAATTTCGCCTCTATCTTCTATCCGGCTTAAAAATGCCCCGTCCCCTTCATCCTGAAGATATCTCAATGTATCATGGTTACAACTGGCAATTATAATATTATTTGCGTGTAATGAATTTTCAGATCTGTCGGCAGCCCCACTCCCTGAATTCATACCTCCTTCAAGAATAAATTCTTTATTTTGCATAATCTCGAGAAGGTCTGGCATATAACCCGATTTTACCAGAGTTTTTAATTCGTCAATATAAATAATAGGAGATTTTGCATGTGCCCCCAAATATGCTCTTTTATGCGCAGGAGTTTGCAAATTTCCCGATTGATAGGGATCATGCCTGAAACCACCCTTCATTTTTCTGGCATCAGGCTCAGAGACCCTGGTCATAAGCCCATTATCTTTTCTTGGGTCGTATAAAACTTCAGGAATCATATCATTTAATTGTTTGATTGTATTTCTCCCTGCTAATTGGGATGCTCCCTGAATTTTTTCCTGCACTTTATGATTATTTTCCTGCATAAACATAAAGATTGCACCAATACCGGCAAGACCTGTTATAATAAATGCAGATGGGAAAAAAAATCCCGCCACAATACTTATCACTGTAATAAATAAAAGCCATTTTTTAACTTTGTTAACAGGCTTAATTTGTTCTGAAAGGCTGAAACCGACTGTTCTTTTTTGAACATTTTCCACTGTTTTATGCAAATTGGACAACAATTCATCAGCAATATCAGATTTTTCATATGTAAATCTAATGTGATTGCTATCCTTACCCGGGTAGGTTAAAATCACCTTATCCGGGCGTAAAAAATCTCCCAATGACTTATCCAGAACCTTATTAAACATATCTGCAAGCATTGATTTACCTGTTCCGGGTCGCCCCACCATCAGCATATGCCCTTTATTCTGGGCTATCTTTCTAATTCCCGCCTTTGCCTTGTCCTGAAATATTACTTTCTCAATGGGATCATCCGGCAGATTAATTTGAGAGGTATCCTCAAAAAAATCGAGCATGCCATTAAGGGCTTCCGGATATTTAAGCATCTCTTTTATAGATTCATAGTCATTTTTATTATAAACACTATCCATTATGGTATCCTTTTATGGAATCTAACAAATAAAATCTTCCAGCCTCGGAAGAACAGACATTTTTTTCGATTTTAGAATATAACCAGGGTAAATCATTCTTTATCTGTTCCAGTGCTTTAATATTATGCATAACAGAAATGTTGGTACAAAGCTCCTTATCACCTGCACCTGCTTTTGATATAGAATTAAAAGCTATTCCAAACTGAAATTGCAGCAAGGATGCTACAACTTTATTCTTTTCCTCCGACTTAATGGGGTGATTACTAAGAATCTGTTTATATGCCCGGGGAATATTAGTTTTTGAATAATTTATTTCGAGTTGATTATTAAAAAATAATTTCAAAGGCCTGGTTTCCCCTGCCACGCATTGCTCCAAAGCTCTTTTAAGCCTGTAATCAGCTTGAACAGACTGCTCAAAAATATGTAGACTTTTCATGAGATTATTATCAACAACCCAAAAATCAATCATGTTATTTGAACCGATAACACAATATCTTACACCATGATTATCCTTGATTTTTATTAATCTAAAATATTTTTCAGGATCAATGGATTGAAAATCAAAGCCCCGCATTTCAAAAAGTCCCTTTGCCATATAAGCACTGGGAATAAATACGCCGACATCTTTTAAGAGAAACTTATAAATATATTTTCTTTTCTCCTCTATATCCCCATGAAGTCGTAAAAAAGAAGTGTTCCCTCCATGGTCATCGCAAATTCCAGTGATGTCAGAGATGGTATTAATATCTATCTGGGAGAGCCTGGTTATTGGGAAGTCATACCCGCGTAATATATCCTTAATTTTTTTTACATGGGAAGCAAGATTTTCATCATCCGGCACAGGAATATTATTTTGAGCATCTGAGAAAAGAGTCTCTTGTTTAACAGTCTCCAAAGCAACAAATTTCTTCAGCCCCCTTGGTAAAAACCGTCCAAGTGCATCTCTAAAACGGGAAAACTTCGATTTTTTAAAACTTATTTTACACCCGATAAGTTTTTTTTTAATTTCGATCTGGTTTGGATTAAGCATGTACCTGGCTAATTCAGAGATTTTATACTCCACAATTGGCCCCTGGATATTTCTCTCCTTGAATTCTGGCAAAAAAGGCTCAACATATTGTCCCTTGGAGATTATCCAGATATCTCCAAGGGACTGACAAGTATCATTTATTTGTTTTTTCATATAACTTCCTTCAAAAACCGAAAATCAATATAGGATAACAGTAAAATAGTCGTAAAAAAATATACTAACACTAATAGAGTAGCAAAAAACAGACCATTACATTTTTTTTTAAAAAACACCTTTTATTTCAAGCAATTATAGCATACAGATCATTTACAGCAAGATCACTAACATGAACTATTTCTACAAAAATATGTAATTTATAACATATATCAAGAAAAGATTCCAACCATACGTAAGCCATTAATTCATGTTCCCAGAATAGGTTATTTAGTACCCTGGGGAAGAAGGAAATTTTTTTGAGTTTTTATAGGGAGTTAGGTATAATTTTAAATATTCGGATTAAAAGCGTAACTCGAAGCGGACGATAATCATGTAACAATATTTTTATTGCATCCGCTCTTTATTTAAAATATAATCATTAGTTTATGTTAAACTAAAGTAACTTTTAGTTATTCAACTGCACTGATTACAAACAGACTTTGGAGATAATTTGAGGAGATAACCTGGGGAGATAATCTGGTTGAAACTTTGAAACTGTTTGAGCGTATTTAAAAGAGTTTTTTTTAAAAAACCCATCAGATTATACTTGGAGCGATGCATATCAATGCAGTAGTGTCCGGATAGGAAATTGCAAGAAAAAATACGGGGAGTTTAACCGAACACTGCTGATATCAGCTAAATATAGACCGCCACAATTTAGAAAGTAGTTTTAAGGAGTATAAATGACAATCACCAAAGGACTTTTAAGCGGTGTCCGGATATTAGATTTAACTCAAGCCCTTGCAGGACCCTTTGGAACTATGCTGCTGGGTGATCTTGGTGCAGAAATTATTAAGATTGAACCACCATCTGGAGATCTGCTTAGAATGGGAGAGGCAAAAATTTCTCCTTCATCTTATTATTTTACCTCTGTAAGCCGCAATAAAAAAAGTGTAATACTCGATATTCAAAGCGAATCAGGATTAGAAGCTTTTTATGACCTTGCTAAAATATCTGATGTTGTTGTCTCAAATTACCGTGCCGGTGTAGTACAAAGACAAAAAACAGATTTTGAAACCCTTAAAAAAATAAATCCGGGAATTATTCGCTGCAACCTGTCAGGCTATGGAGAATCCGGACCCTGCTCCGGATATCCATCCTATGACATTATTGCCTGTGGGGAAAGTGGCATATTAAGTCTTTCCGGTGAACCAGGCCAGACACCTATTATTCCAGGCGGGATTCCAATGGCCGATATATCAGGTGGCATTCTTAGTGCTTTTATGATACTTGCAGCTTTATTCAGGCGTGACAAAACAGGCAGAGGGATCAAACTTGAGCCTAATCTACTCGATTCCTTATTGCTTTACCAGCAGCTTTTCATTCAAACTTATTTAATGACAGGAGAAGAACCGGGTCTCCAGGGTAAACGGCACAGGCTTGTATTCCCATATGGAATTTATACTACAAAAGGTGGTTTTATGACCATAGGGCCGGCTGACACCGATTTAATAATCAAATTAGTGGGGCTTGAATGGATGTTTGAAGATTCAAAATTTAAGACTCATGAGGCGAGAAAAACGAACAGACAAGAGTTTGAAACTTATTTTGAAAAGGCGCTGCTTGCAAAAACAACCGATCAATGGATTGAATTACTGCGTGATAACAATGATATAGCCTGCGGTCACGTCAAGAGCTATGAACAATTATCTAAAGATCCGCAAATAATACATAACAATATGATCTGCGAAATGGAAATTAACGGAGAAAAATATCGAACATTAAAATCGATATTCAGAATCCCCGATGAATTTGAAGGAACCCCTGACCAGCCCCCTGATTTAGGCGAAAATACCATGGAAATATTAAAAGACCACTTACAATATTCCGATGACAAAATAGATAAAATATTAGCTGATAATAAAGAGGCCATGTCAAAAGGCAAATTACGTATAGAAAACATGTATTAATCAGTGTCCACCAGGAAACATGTTCAACTTCAGGGAGGAAATTCAATAAAAAGATTCCTTCCCTGAAAGGACTACAATTTCTGATGCAAAACCTCAATACTTCCTGCTTTTCCCCGTTATATACTTCCTGCTTTTTTCCCGTTATAATAGCATACGCATTTTCTTCCGATTCCAGCTATGCTTAATAAACTTATCCCGAAAATAAACAGGCCAAATGGCTCAAAAGCAAAATGATATACCTGATATACATAGCTCATGACAGGAAACAGAGTGACAATTAAAAATAAAACCGCGAGTAACCCAGGGATAATTTTTGAAAGATATTTCATTTTTTCCTCACAAACTGCCTAATATGATAATGATGATTTATTATTATCTTTTTCATCTTCTTGTTAGAGTAATACGAAAAAAACAATATTTTCTTGCAAGGCAGTATGAGAAAAATAAAAAAATTGAGGCATCGATTCTTAAAATGTAAAGTTATTTTGTGCGAGCCCTAAGCCTCGACACTATAATCCAGCCTATTGAATTATAAATCCAAAAAATCGACTTACGATAACCTCCATTTAAAAACCGCTGTGACTTTTTCTTTTATATTTGGAACTCCGGCTTTTTGATATTGAACATAGATTGTAAAATAACCCTGAGAAAGTGGCCTGAAATACCAATCAGGGGCGCCAGGAAGCAACTGGATCACATAATCAGTACCATTCGTATCCACAAGCTCCTATTTTTGTTATTGAGACATCTGCGGCTACCCTGCCTGTTATAAATCCCAATGACATGGTGTCCTCCTTTTTTTCAGGCTGGTCATAACATCGGCCATTCGATATCAACACTGAGTGTATGGCCGAAATTAAAACTAAGCCCTTTTATTCTTAAAAAAAATTATAAATCAAAATAGATTATCATGGATCCATATAGCTGATGTTCGTCAATATCAAGGGAGTCATTCTCCCCCATGGACGAATTAATATCATTGCCAAAGCGATACTGATAAGCTATGTCGAATACATACCTTTGAAACGTAAACCCTGTTCCCGCACTTACTCCGTAGATATCGCCCGGATGCCCTTTGCCCGGTTCGGGATCGTAAAACGCTCCGATTCTCACTGGATAACATGGTATAATTTACTGTTTTTAAAAAGATACTCCATCCCTATATGAACCTGGGTTGTCGACTTAATGTGTGATTTATTTGCCGGTTCACCTGTTATGGGGGATATTCTATTTCCGTTTGATTCTTTATATATAAAGTCTTCCCATTTTGTATGATATATATCTACTGCCATTTTTAAGGAATCTGTAAACTTATACAATATACCTAGTCCATAGGAGGCCGGCATATCAAGTTTTTCATTATACTTGCGGCTTTTGTTTTCAAAAAAGCCGTCAAAGCTTGTCTCTTCAACGGTTTTATGTTTAATGTCCCCTGTAAAAGGGGATTTAAAAACAATACCCACCGACAACCTGTTGTCTGGTGTGCGCCATAACATCCCTATATTAAGATTAAACCCGTCAAACTGATATGTATCAACAAGACTGTGCTGCAGCGAGTATTCACCCAGATTAACAGGAAAGGGATACAGAGAATCCATGCCAACTAACCCATTGATATTATATTTTTTTCCCAACGATTATCTAAAAAATTATCACCCCAGACATTAAAAGTAATTCCCATGGAAAGCTGCTTTGCAATCTGGATGCAATAGGCTATTCAAATGGCAGAAAGGCTTCCTGTTTCCTTAAAACTTTCTTCAGCGTTTAATGTCATAAGCATCGATCCTGTCAGGTCTTGTGATCTAACAGGAAAATCCCATTCCCGCGTAAAATCGTAAAGCCTCTGATAACTAAGGGAAACTACCATGTTGCGATTTAAAAGATGAAAAGGCCAGGTCATGCTTAGATAATTTGAGTTCTCTTTGTAAACATTTTCCTCTCCATTACTAACAGGTGAATCCCCCAACTCTATATTATCTGTTCTTTCATATAGATTTCCCACCACAGATATCTCCGGTTCCAGGAGCTGAATAAGACCTCCAGGATTCCAGGAAGCTGCAGTTGCGTCATCGGCCACCGCTATAAACGCACCTCCCATACCAATTGCTCTGGCCCCTGATCCAACCGGATTGGGGGTAGAGCCGAACATGGGATAATTAAAAAAATCATCTGCATATACACCTGTCCAGGGTGAGGCTATTACCCATATCAAGAATAAAGCCAAAAATAATTTTTTCATATAATTTTTCAATCAATGCCAAGTCTTGACCATAAAAACGTTGAAAGGTACTATATCAACGGAATAGTTATCAGAAGGTCTTTAAATCGCTTCTGTTTTCAAACCCTTTACAATAGCAGTGTCGTTTCCGTCAACAATATCTATGATGCTGTATTTACTTTTTGCAACAACCACTTTGACAATTGTGTCTCTACCGATTATTCTGAATCTTTGCCCGGGTTCAACACCTGCATCTGTTCCAATATTCATCACTGCCTCATGGTTATCAGCTTCTGTTATTATTCCCCGTAGAGGCTTTTCTGTTTCCAGAGAATTCAGTTTTTCAAGAAGATTTTTACAGAATTCATCTGCCTGGTCTATAATGGGGATATCTTTTTCCAGCATTTCATGCCACACATCAATAATTGTCCTTTTTTTATCTGTCAGGCGCATAATAATTATAGCCCTGCCATCATCGTCAATATCATTAACAGATAAAAAGAGAAAATAACGTGGAACCAGCAACCTGGGTGGCGACCTTTTATCCACAGGGACTAGCCTGGATAAAGACAAATCTGTTTCTCGAAGAATGGAGGCAAAGCTTTTTCTCTCAAGGCATTTTATTCGGGTGGAGTCGATAATCCGACTTTGGATAACAGAAAAAATTATGCCCTCGCGTCCTTTATTCAGCATATCTGCATATGCATCATAGTCTATGACCATTGTCAAGGAATCAGATGTCCATTGATCCGATGGAATTGATTTTGGGCTTAAACCGGAAAGCTTCCCTTCGATTTTATTTATAAGTTCATATATCTCTTTTTGCTTAACCCTGTCCTGTTCATTAAGGAGCCTTAAGAGTTCCACAGAGGGCTGTTTTTTTTTATCATGCCCTATAATAATGTTAAACATAACAGTGTTTTGCTGACAATATAATAAACAAGATTCCAGTATTGCTGAACAAGTCTCTCTTTTTTGTTTAAAACAATCACTTCACGAAAAAGCTCATACTCCTCTGAAGGTGTGAGTCTTATCATTGTGTTATTACCATATCACCTGTTTTTATCACCCATGGAGAAGTATCCTGTTTTAAATATTTTATCGAACCGCACATACATTTTCCATTCTTATTTATCAGACCATCTACATTTGCGGACCCTATAACCCTGGCTTCGGACCCCCATGAAGTCTCTATAACAGTATTAGATAAAAGTTCTGTTTTTCTGTATATAACAAGAGGCCACCCAACCCTTATTTTGCCGGCCGAGACGCACCCTTTTATTTCGTCATGTTTGTCAGATTGAGCAAAATCGGCTATAAAAGTTTTTTTATTTTTCAGGGTCAAATTCCCATTTAATAAAGGAAACTCACGAACCAATTTGTCAGACAGCCTTTGGGCCATTTTTTTTAAAGAATCATGATCTTTTGATTCTGTATAAGCATCAAGGCTTTTCACATTTTTAACAGAAATGATTTCAGATGTTTTAATATCAACGAGTCTTGCTGAAATTTCGATTCCGTTTTTATCCTCATATGTATCGCATAAAAGTAATGCATGGGGGGGGCTCATATTTTTATGATCAGCCTGATCTTTATCAAGCCTCCCTATTTTATATTCCCTGTAATAGGCCATTAATTTATCATTCTCTTTTATTTGAAAGCGATTCTGCTCTTTTAAACTTTGGGAAAAAAAGTTATGGAACCGGATCAGATGGTTAAGTTCAAGGGGCCGTGCATAACTGGTAAAAAAAGGGAGGTTCTGCCTTTTTAAAAAAGAAATTTCTTTTTTCCAGTCCCCATTATATGCAAGGCATACCTTAAGTCTGTACCGGTATTTTATTTTAAATATCTCCGGTATAGCCCTGATTATTTGAATTGTTGCATCACTTATTTTCCCGGATTTTTCTTTCACGCAAACCTTAACTTTGTTGACCCCCTTATCCAAAAAAATAACCTGGGAAAAAGCAATAAATCTACTTTTGACTTTTTTTATTCCCCCTTTGTAGAGAATTATTTCTCTATTTTTTTCCCCGTTTACCTGGAGTATCACCTCTGCAATATCTGAGCAGGCATTAATTTCACCTTCAATTTTAACATTTTTCAAAAAAACTTTTTTCTGGTCAGGCCATTCTTTTAAAGTAATTTTGGTCCCAGCACCCTGGCTGTAATTTCCATAGATTTCAGTATCAGCAATCATATCATCCATGGAGGAAAAACAGGGCCTATCCCAAAAAGCCATGGGACAAGGGGTGTTTTCCTCAACTATTTTTCCACTTATTTGCGTTCTTGTCACATTTCCCAATTTATCCTCCGCAGATAGATTGAGTCTGTTTAAGGGAAAGTTTATTAATGGAATTGAAAAAAAACCATTTTCTCTGATTGATATATCAGGATCGATTCCGATCGCAGAAAAATTTTTTATACCAGATTTATCATGGATATATCCTTCTAATTTGATGCCGGGTTTAAACGTTTTAACGGCTATAACAGGGCCTGATCTGTCGATATATATTGTGAGGTTTTTCTTTTTTATCAAACCTGCAAGATTATATGCTTTTATTTCAATCTTATGCTTGCCCTGGTCAAGGTTTAATCTATTTTTAAATTCAATTTTTTTATTGGACCCGTCTATAAATATTTCTTTTCCCATAACCGTAATTTTTGATACATACTGATCATCTTTTACTGCACCGGAAAAAAAGAGGGGGTCATCATTTGTTCTTATTATAAAAGGCTCTTTTATAATTCTATTTTTATACTTTAGCTCAACACTGGGCAGGGAAAAAATCGGCTTTTTTTCCTGGAGCAATCTCTTTCGTACCTTATCAAGGTAATAAAAAGATTTTGCAGAGGGTTCATTTTTAATGGATATCTCAAGTTCATTTTCCGCTGCACTATAATCTTTCATTAAATACAGGGCTATCCCCTTTTCTCTATGGGGAAAATAATCGATAAAATGCATGCCGTATGTATTTGCCCATTTTTTATCTAAATATTTTATTTTAATTGCTTCATTAAAATCTGATCTTGCGTAAGTATAGCATCCCCCTTCCATAAAGGAGAGTCCCCGTTTATAAAACTCGTGCCATTGACCCGTAAAGATCCGGCCTGCTGTTCCATAATCCTTATCCCCTGTTATACAAACAGGGGAAGGTGGCAAAGCGCAACCGGATGTCCAAAAAAAAGAAAAAATAAGAAAAAAAAATGGAATTATTTTTTTTTGTTTAAAATTCATGGCAATCAATGAAAAGCAGATAAATGTAAGGTGGTTAGAGGATATTTTTGTAATCTTTGAATAAACTCGGGGATTGAATTATCCATAAAACGAAGATGTCATTAAATCGCAACAGCTAATTACATTTAAAATATAATAAGTTATAATTTATGGCATCCTTAATAATACCATCCCAGGGTGCCGCCCGGGATGGTATGCCTGACCCTTTCAGAGTTTTTCATATTATTAAAACCGGCATGTGACTTTTCCGTAAAGACTCCGTTCAATTTTTGTATCGACAGAATAAATTTCCTGTACATATTCGGGATGCGCATCTTCCAGTAAATTTTGTCCCACAATGGATAGTTCAATATCCTGCAATGGCCTCCAGATAAGGTTGGCATCAATGGTAAAATAACTGTCTATATCCACATCGCTCATTTTATTCAGACTTATTCCTGAGGACTGATCTATATAGCGAAACCAGATATTCATCTCCAGATTATCCGCAAATTTTGTAAATGAAGAGACAGATATCTGGTGTTTGGGAGCGCTGCTGCTGGCTAATTTATCTACATTATAATCTGACAATTCCGGTATTGCCATACCAAAGACCTGAAGGGGTGCTTTAGAACCAAAATCAAAATCATAATAAAGGTAACTATACGCAAAATCCCATTTCCACCAGTCCACAGGCTGCCATTTGGCAGCAAGTTCAAACCCGTATGATGAAGCTTCAAGGTCGTTTGTAAAATTAAATGGTACATTTATAATATTGGGAAACTGGAAGGCAACTGAATCAAAATCTACTCTGATGGTGCGCAACTCATCATAATCATTAAAAAAGACTGCCATATCAAAAGAGACCAGAGCAGAAGGTATAAAACGATACCCCATTTCATAGGAAGTAAGATCCTCGGAGTCATAAGCATCCTTTCCAGCAAGAAAAGTTGGAATTTTGAAAGGGGTCTGATTAAATCCTGCAAAAGGTGGTATTACAGAATTTAACAGAGTCATATCCTGCTCCATCCTGGATGGTGTTCGTACCGCCTGTGAAGCAGCTCCCCATAATTTATGAACCGGGCTGATACTCCAAAAGAGCCTTCCGCTGGGCTGGAGCTCAGAGCCGCTGTAATCATTATGCTCATATTTAGAACCAAGGGTCAGCCAGAGGTAGTCTTCTATTAAAGTAATTTCATCTTGTATAAATGCACTGAAAAGGTCATCTTCTTTGTCACCAGGATCAAACCTTGTAATCGGGGTATTGGAATATTCATCAGATGTATAACGGTATCCAAGGCCACAGATCACATCATGCCGCCTCCCCATGGCAAAACGGTACTGTATATCCAGATCCAGATTTTCTCTTTTCTCGGCGATAAAAGAGATATCCATGTCAAGGTAATCATAATAGGTCTGTATGGTAAAACTTGCAGATGGAGAGATGACTTTATTATAACGCGCAAGAATGTTTCCCCCTGATGTTCTCCCCTGATCATCCACCCTGGAAAAAAAATAGGGGGCATATTCATTTTCTATTGATGGAGAGTCATATACCTGATCGATCTCAGAGGTAAAAAAATCACCTTCTATGGTGAAGTCATCAGCACCATCAGCACCAATCAGGGAATCAACGCGAAACCCACCGCGCAATGTATTCCAGTCATCTCCAAGATCATGTTCAAATTTGTCTTCAACTCCATCTCGTTTAAAAGCCTTGAGGTAAATGCGTCCGAAGCTATTTTCCCCCAGGGTTGTTCCGTATCTGGCATTCACAAAACCTTGTTCCTCTGTCCCTGCGCCAAGAGTTAAAATGCCCCCCTGGGTTTTAGAAGCATGCCTGGTGATGATATTGATAACACCGTTTACCGCATTTGCACCCCACAGAGTCGCACCGGGGCCTCGAATCACCTCAATACGTTCCACATCTTCAAGCATAACATCCTGGAATTCCCAGTAAACGCCGGAGTAGCAGGGGATATAAACACTACGTCCGTCTATGAGCACTAAAAGTTTATTGGAAAATCTGGATAAAAATCCTCTTGTGGAAACTGCCCACTTGCTGGAATCGACGCGGGCAACATTAAGTCCCGGTGCCATGCGAAGAGCCTCCGGCAGGCATGTGGCCCCGGAGCGGCGAATATCTTCCCTGGTAATCACAAAAATAGCTGCTGCTGCATCTGCAAGTTTTTCAGGCTTTTTAGAGACCGATGTAACCTCAATGCTCATCAGCTCTTCCAAGCTTAATTCAATAAGATCATTTGAAGTATTGCCTTTTGTTTCCAGACTGGAAAAAGCACTGACCGGAACCAGAGCAAAAAATAGTAAAAAAATGGGAAAAGAGCATAAAAAGGCTTTAATAGTTTGATTGTGCACAAGATTGCTAATTCGGCACATATAAATATCCCTCTTTAGTTTAGCTTATGTTTTTTTTACTTAAATCCAAAGCCCAACCGATACTGAGCATATGTAAAACGTATATATGGGCATTAAGCAGCAGTCAATGAAAAAAAATAATATAATTACGTAATAATTCACAATAATTCACATTTATGATTATTCATATTTTTTGCTGTTAATTTTCAAATAATTAGCGGGTGAAAGAAAAACAGAATTTTCCATCGATATAAGGCTAAAAAACCATTAACCATGCGAATAGATTAAATATTTCAGAAATAATCTAAGGTTTAACCAGGAAGAAAATTTAAACCCTGGGCAAATATCCACGAAAAAGAGAGATCCCCTTTGGGCACTATTAAAAAACCGGCTTGATAAAATAATCAGGATTACGTATATCAATGATCAGTAAAAAAGTTATAACTATTCAGCTAAATGTACGGCAACAGGTATAATCTGCTGCCTATCTTAAATCAAAGACGCTGAATAGTTACAAAAATTTAATAATAGGTTGTTTGGGGTTGGTTCCGACTTTGGTCATCAGAGATCAGAACCAAGCCCTGTCATTTAAACAATTTATAAAAATATAGTAATAGTATATTGATTTATTTCAGCATGTTATAATATAAAGGTACTTTATAAATATGATTTACAATAATATTTTAGAAACCATTGGCAACACCCCCATGGTACGGATTAACCACCTGTGCCCATATCCAAAAGTGAATATTTACGCAAAAATCGAAGGGGTTAACCCCGGCGGAAGCATCAAGGATCGCATAGGCCTTAAAATGATAGAACAGGCTGAATCAGAAGGGACCCTTGTCCCCGGAAAAATAATAATTGAGGCAACCTCAGGAAATACCGGAATAGCCCTTGCGATGATTGGAAAGGCAAAAGGATATTCCGTGGAGATTGTCATGAGTGAAGCTGTTTCGGTGGAAAGGCGCCAGATGATACAGGCCTTTGGGGCAGAAATTGTATTAACAGATCCTGCCAAAGGGACCGATGGAGCTATTATAAAAGTGGAGGAACTGTTAAAAGATAATCCTGACAAATATTTTTGTACATATCAGTTTACCAACAAATATAATAAAATTGCCCATTATGAAACCACCGCCAAAGAAATCTGGGAACAGACCGGGGGAAAGATAGATTATTTTGTTTCCTCCCTGGGGACATCGGGAACACTCATGGGAGTGAGTAAGGGGCTTAAAAAATATAATCCAGACATTAAGATTGTCAGCGCAGAGCCGGTAATGGGTCATTATATTCAGGGACTGAAAAATATGGAAGAAGCGATTGTCCCTGCAATTTATGATAAGAGCAAACTTGATGAAATCATTATGATAGATACCGAAGAAGCATTTGATATGATGAGACGCATTGTAAGCCAAGAGGCTATCTTTGTCGGAATGAGCAGTGGGGCGGCAATGCTTGCGGCCTTAAAAGTTGCAGGCAGAATTGATTCCGGAACAATTGTGACTATTTTCCCTGACAGAGGAGAAAAATATTTGAGCACAGGGGTATTATCAAAGACCGATACAACCCTTTGACAAAGAGATATCAAAATGCTTTTTAACCCATTTTCCCTGACCATACTTTTTTTCGCGCTAATCTCCTTGGTCATTGCGCTGTGCGGGGGTCTTGCTGCTTTAAGGGGATTAAAGAACAGGCATACTCTGCTTGACAGGAAGATGGATCTTCTTTTTTTGTCCGCTTCTATTTTTTTAACTGCCCGGTTATGTTCTTATCCTTTTTTCTATGTAGCCTTACAGAGTTTTGTTAAAGATATTGAAGGGGCCATGTGTATTTATGGAGTTACACAGGTCATTCCAAATTTGTGCGGATTTCTTGAAATTATTAAACCGATAATTTTTTTCTTTACTGGAGGCTGGCTAATTTTGCATTACCTGACCAGGCAATGCAAAATCGAATCATTATTTTTAAAAAAGCTGATATTCTTTTTGTTTATCAGCTTCCTTGTTATAATTGACAGTGCTGGAGACCTCCTTTTTTTCCTGATGATGAATTCAGATACAACGGTGAGATGCTGTACTCTGCCCCTGGACTCTCCCCACAGATTATCTGCTACTATATGTAAACAGTTATTGGGACGGCACTACGAAAAACCTCTTTTTTTTATTTATTATTTGAGCAACTTCATTCTTGCAGGGGGAGCCTGGTACGCTCTCCTGGCAAAAAAGTCAGGTACAAAACAAGACCGGCAAAAAAGGCCTTTTATACTAATATTTATACTGGGACTCATAAATTTTTTTATAACAGGACTTGCCATGTTTGAGATTATAGCGCCGAGGATGATGCATTTACCTTATCATCACTGCCCATACTGTCTTCTCCAGTATGTCCCTGACAGCTTTATTATTCTCGGTCTTTTTATGCTGGGCACCTTTGGGTTAGGCTGGACTTTTGGGATAAAGATTGTTACCATAAATGAGGACACCGCAGGAAAACTGACATTCCCTTTAAACAGGCTTTACCTGTTTTCAATTTCAAGCCTGATAATTTCCCTGGCAATGGTAACTTTCCATCTGTTTCTATAAATTTTAATTTTTCCGCCTAATTACAGGGATGGATTCCGGATAAAAATTATGAAATTTTCAATAATTATTTTTGCTATTCTGTTTCTGATGTGCGTATTCACATGGATAACTCCGCACAGGGAAAAAGACAAGCCACCAGGATGTTCCCTTGACGGCAGCGAAATCCACCCGCTCTATGAAGTAATAATTACTCCCCTGGACAAAATGCCAAAAAGTTTTGCAGGGATTACAAACGCCCGGATCTGGTTTAAGGAAAATGTAAAACAGACTTTTTCTATTATGGTCACGGATGAGGCCTCAGGAAAAAAAATAAAAGCAAAGGATGCTTTTTATGTATTAAGTAATGTTATTACCTCGGCATATACCGGAAACAGAATACATGTTTTTACCGAGAAAAAAAAAAGCCCTGTCCCACACCCGGCAGTTTAAAGGGAAACTTGTCAAGAATCCTTTTTTGACCCAGGAAAAAAAAGAAGAATTTCTGGTAAAACATAAGGCTGATCATAAAAACGGATATGGCTTTATCTTTAAGGGTTATAAAAACATCTTATCTTTATCTGCCAAAATCGCTTTAATGCACCGGCAATATTCTCCATTCCATATTTCAAAATACCCCACCCTTATTTTCAAAGGATATTTTAATCTTCCTGACAAACCACCAATGGTCTTAGGGCTCGTACAAAAATAACTTGACCTTTTAAGCGCCGATGCATCCCGCCTGACTGCGTTCCGAAATCTCAGAATACCCTGATATTCTTGCGTTTTCGCGCCTTGCCAGACGGGTGCCTCAACACTTAAAATGGCCGACTTATTCTTGAACGAATCCTTAATTTAAAAATTTCAGATTTAATCAAGCAATAGCAAAAGATTGGTTCATATCCAAAACCGGAGCAGACCTGCGTACTTTAAAACTCCCTCTTGGGCTGATCTGCATGGACCGGACACTACCGGCTTATCCAGGACTTACTGGAAAACTACACTTTGCTTCCAATCTTCTGGAGAAGTGAAGACTAAATATGGAGTTGGCTCTAACATTGACCCTCAGATATCAAAACTGAGCTATGGTGAAATTAGAACCAAGCCCTAAAGAGCTATAAAATGGAAAAAAATAATTTTCCCATATTCCTTTTTCTTTTCTTATTTTTTCAATCCAGCTTAACCATGGCCACGGAAAATGAGAAAAAGAACATATTTTTTGATGAAATAATCGTTACAGCTACAAAAACAAAGATGAAAGATGTTTCAGCATCTGCATATGTGATCACAAAAGAGGATATTGAACAGACAGACTCAAGGAATATTGAAGAGGCCCTGGAAAAAATTCCAGGAATTTTCACTGAAGACAAATTCCATGGAGAATATAATGTTATAAGCTTCCGAGGCGCTGGTCTTCATTCCCATGTAACCAGAGGTATACTGGTTCTCTTAGACGGAATCCCTATAAATGAAGCAACAGGAAGGGTTGATTTTGAAGGAATCGATCTGGAAAATGTAGAAAAAATAGAGGTGCTCAAGGGGCCGGTCTCTGCATTATACGGGCCCAATGGAATAACCGGAGTGATAAATATTATAACAAAGGATACTCTTGCAGTTTTTGGCCTGAAAATTAAGGGATCAGCCGGAAGTTTTAATACAAAAAAAATAACGGCAACCGGTGGGGGGATGATCAAAGAGTATGGATTGCACTTAAATACCACACATTATTTCACCCATGGATACAGAAAACATAATTCCTATGAAACAGACAAAATCAGTGCAAAAGTAGACAGGGATTTTTATAAATATGGGGATATCCTCCTTTCAATGGATTATATTGTCTCGAAAAAAGATGTCACAGGCCCTCTGAGCAAGGAGCAATACAAAAGCCGTTCCAGAGAAAATACAAAAAAATTCGCAAAAAGTGATATTGATCTTTTTAGATTGGGAATTACCCATGACAAAATATGGGGAAAAAAATTTAATACCAAAATAAATCTTTATTTCAGAAATAAAAAGCATGGGGGCGGCTATCTGGATACCTTTACCTCAGAAGATGATCTTAACCTCTTTGGTACAGAGGTTAAATTATATAAGCCTTTTAATTTTCTGGGGAAAAAAAATTGCATCCTGTCAGGTATCAGCGCTGCCAGGGAAAAAATAAGTGGGAAGAGCTTTGGCCTCGATTTTAATGGAAATAAAACAGATTTAACAAAAAACGGGAAAGGAATTTATGAAATAATCGGATGCTACATTCAAGATGATTATAATATCTTTGATTCATTGATTCTGACCCTTGGCACAAGGTCTGATACTGTCCGTTATGACTGGAAGGATCGATTTGTAAGTGATGGAGACAGCTCAGGCTCAACATCTATTTCAGCGTGGAGCCCAAAGTTAGCTTTGGCCTATACTCCTGCAATAAATTTAACGATTTTTGGAAACATTGGAAAAGGATTTAATCCCCCCCAAATTTCTCAGCTTTTCATTGGAGGTTATGGTGTTACCCCTAATCCTGACCTTGAACCGGAATATTTAACTAACTATGAGTTCGGTTTAAGAGGAGATGGTCTTGAGGTATTAAAATATCAGGTCTCTTTTTTTTGGATGGAATTTAAAGATCAGATTCTAAAAGATGATGTAACCGGCAAATATGAAAATATCGGAGAGACACGTCATAAAGGTATGGAGGCCGCAGCAGATTTAAAATTTTCTGAGAACATACTCTTTTCGATTAATTATGCTTATTTGAATGCAAAATTCACCGATTATTCGGACTATTCAGGGAACCATTTAAAAAAAACACCAAAGCATCAGGCTGGAGCCATATTAAAATACAGCACCTCTGCGGGTCTTACGGTAAATATAAGTCTAAAATGGATGGATGAATATTATATGGATAACAAAAATGTCAATACATACAAAGGCCATTATCTGGTGAACACCAAAGTCACATATAAGTGGAAACGATATTTTACATCACTTTCCATAAACAATCTCTTTGATACTAAATATGCAACATGGGCATCCGCAAGTAATACAAAGGGAAAATGGACAGAATCCTATTATCCGGGCTGGCCATTTAATCTTATTTTTACAGCAGGGTTAAAATTTTAAAATCAGCACAACTGAGCAGTTACTAAAAAAGGCCATTCTGATATGCGATCAAAAGCTATATTTTCAGCTGTAATTTTTTTTATTCTTTTTCTATCGGAGGCACCAGCCTTAGAGAATATATGGTTCTCCGCCACTCCACCTGATAAGATATCCAAAAAAATCCATTATGGAATGCGCGGTCAAGCCTGTATAAAAGATGAAGATGGAAGAGAAAAAAAAATTTTATGGATAAGATCAGGCAATTTTCCAGTTGAATCCCCATATGCTGATCATTCAAGTAGAAAAAAACCGGTGTTTTTCATACTTTCCCCTGATAAAAAATTAATAAAAGGTGAACTTTCACATGGTCTCCCCGGCTATTTTCTGACATTTGAAGGAAACCTGGAGGGCTTTTATAATCTATATTTGATTGAAAAATTTGTAAAAAAAGAGATCTTAAATATTATAACGGCAAAAGCAGAGGTCATTTCCCACAAATGCTCCAAGGGCCATGGTGGAATGAAAAAAAAAATGGCGCCTAAAATCCTGAAACACGCTATCTGTTTTGAGATACTCAGAAAAAGAATTCCAGGAGAGGATTTTCATACTTTCTTGTCATCCGGGGATAAAGCAACCTTTAAAGTCTTTTTTAATGGAACTCCTTTAAAGGACTCAAAAATAACATTTAAGACTCAAAAAGGATGGAGTAAAAGCTTAGGGACAGATATAAACGGGGAAGCTGTTTTTCAAATTATTGGAGATTATTACCCAGATTGGAAAACATTGAACCAAAAAAAAATTCATACTTTTTTGATAACAGCTGAACATACAATAAAAAAGACCGGCATCTACAAAGGAATTGCCTATAAACAGATTCATTATACAGGGACATTAAAAGGTTGTTATATCCCTTCAAAAACTCTCTATTCATCCTCCATGTACGGCTTTTTTTTACTAATATTTATCATTATAACAACAGCCGTATTTATATATTTTCACAGAACCCGCCGGAAAAAATTATTTCAGGAATATACTTTCAATGAAAAAGATTAGAACCTTTATTAATAATTCAAATCTTTCCAGATTCAGGTTTTACTTTCAGATAGCGGCGTTTATACTATTTATATATGGGGGCTATTTTTCCATTACCATTAGCGAAAAACTCCCTGTTTTTGCCTGCCCATTTAATAAAATAAGCGGAGGCACCTGTTATCTTCTCCCATTACAGCATCAGCTTCATATTACCTTAAGCAGATTTGCCTCCTCAAGAGGACTCCATCTCCTTAAGGGCTTTCTAATTTTTGCTGGATTATCCCTGATTTTCAGCAAAGGGTGGTGCGGTTACATCTGTCCCCTTGGAACCATTCAGGATTGGATTACAAAAACAAGGAGATATTTACATATCCGCTTTTCTATTTACGACAAAACAGTCTTCGATCACCTGAAAAAAATCAAATATATCCTTTTATTTCTACTTATATTAATTCCCATTGGTGTAAAAAATTCCTTTGTGGGGCTTCCGGAATTGCCCCATGATATTTTTCCTCCTTTTTGCAAAATATGCCCTGGAAGAATCCTACTCCCCCTTTTTTCCGGCAATACCTCACAAATTTATATTGATTTTAGTACAAAAACAGCCATGTTCATAACAGCGTCAGGGATAATTGTTGCGGGAATTTTTATTACAGGCGCTTTTGTTAAAAAAAGATTTTTTTGTCTTTTTTGCCCCATGGCCGTACTTTTATTTATATTTTCGAAAGTTGCATTTTTCAGATTGAACAAGGATGGAGCAAAATGTACAAGATGCGGCAACTGTTACAGAGTGTGTGATGTGGGAATAAGAGAAATAGCGGATGATATTACAAACAAGAACATGGTAAAAGAGGATTGTATTATGTGTTTTAAATGCGTGGAAGCCTGTCCGGAAAGGAGATGCCTTACGGTATCTTTTTTAAGTATACCCCTTTTCACTTCCACAGAAACAGGTTTTTTTAAAAGATATATCCCCGAAGGGTACAGTCCCCCCGACAACCGGAGCATGGAGTAATGAAAAATAATTTTACTATGAACAACAGGTTTGAAGATATAAGGGCCAGTGCAAAAAGGAGTCTGTTCTTAGAGATAGAAAAAAAACTAAAAGAGATAAAAGAGAATTTTTCAGATAATCCTGAAGGGATGGAATATTTTTATCAAAAGTTCAGCACTATTTTAGAAAAAACAGGCGAAACCTGTAATGGCAAACCTGTGATTGGTACAATGTGCATTCAGGTACCTGAAGAGCTGATATATGCTGTGGGAGCAATCCCTGTACGAATTTGCTCAGGAGCTTTTTCAATGGCTCAGGCGGAAACGGAGTTGCTTTCGCCAAAAGCCTGCCCCTTAATAAAGTCGACCATGGGATCACTTTCTCTAAACATCTTTGCCCGTGGCATAAACCCCTTAATAATTATAAATCCAACCACCTGTGACCAAAAGAAAAAAATAGGCGAAATAGAAAGAACCAGCAGGATTCCTTTTTACACGCTGGAACTTCCACCTTCAAAAGATACAGAAGAAGCAAGATTTTACTGGCAAAGTATAGTAAAAAAACTGGCAAAAAAACTGGAAAATGTTACAGGGCAAAAGTTGACAAGGAAAAGACTAAAAAAAGCCATAAGTATTGTCAGCCTTGCCCAGGCCCAGTTCAGGCGTTTTTATAACATTCGAAAAAAATGGCCTGTTATCCTGGGAAAAGATGCCATACTTGTTTCCAACGCATATTTTTTTGATGATATAATAAGCTGGACATACAGGCTATCCCTTCTTAATGACGAACTCGACGACCGAGCAATGAAGAAGCAGTATATTGTCAGCAAAAAAGCTCCGCGTATATTTTTGACAGGTTCGCCATCTATATTTCCAAATATGAAAATACCTGTTCTCATAGAACAAATTGGCGGAATTGTCGTAGCAGAGGAATTTTGTTCATCAGGCAGACTACTTTATGATACAGTTGCGGTGGACGAGTGGTCCCTGTATGACATGATTCCCGCCATAGCAGACAGATACCTTAAGCCATGCACATGTCCCAGCTTTACTCCGAACATTGACAGAGAACGAAAAATACTAACCATGGTCAAGGACTTCTTTGCTGATGGCGTTATATATCAGTCCTTTACCGGATGTCAGCTCTACCATATGGAGGCTAAACTTGTTGAAAAAATTCTTGAAAAATACGAAATACCGATGCTTTACATAGAGACAGACTATGCCGCAGATAACACAGGGCAGCTCACAACAAGGGTTGAGGCATTTATGGAACTGCTTCAGAATAAAATTACCTGATGGGCCAAAGGGAAGAGAATACCCAGGCGGCGGATAACCCCGTGAAATTTTTTATGTGAACATCTATATATGAATCGATGTTCAGATCATTTAGTAATATCATGGGGCGAAATATTTTTTAAGGGAGTAACTCTGTCTTTAAATTCATTTAAAAAAACTTCACTGCGAGCCTGGCATTTTTCTGGATTATGCCTATGCAGCCGATATTCTTCAAAATGCTCAAGCCAACTCACTCCTGCCCTTGGGCATGTCTGAATAAACTCCATAAAATCAGTAAAGCTGTCCAGGGTTACAGGGCTAAGGGCATGTTCCATTCTACAGGCATCTTTATCTGCTGTTTTAAAATCAATTTTTAAGATTTCAGTCAAAAATTTAAGCAAAAGCCCATGTCTCCGCTGCATTTCTTTTCCAACAGCCTCCCCTTCTTTTGTTAGTTCCACATACTCGTATTTTGCATAATTAACCAATTTCCTGCCGCTCAATGTTTTAAGCATACTGGTGACCGTGGACATTTTAACATTCATCCCTTCAGCAATATCCTTAACCCTAACAACCCTTTTTTTTTCATGGAGCTCAACAATCGTCTCCAGATAATCTTCCATCACGGAAGTCAGGCCCTTGTCAAGCAGACTTTTTCTACTACGAATTACCATTCGTACCATCCTTATTATTAGGTGCGCAAAACTTATATTTATTATTCTAATAAATAAATTGCCACCATGTGTCAAGTTTTTTCATTTCAACCTTTTTCAATAAAATATACAAATTGCACCGTAATTTTATTTGTTTTCAAGGCACTTGCTGTTAAATTTTTTTCCTTACTTGAACTTAAAAAAACAGATGGGCTGACAGGTTAAATGACTCACAAGAACTATGCTCTACCATTTCATCATTGACAAGGGCTTTGATAGATTTCTAAAAAACTCTCTTATTGCCAGTTGAATTATTTTCCTATGAAACCCTGAATTGGGAAACTTAATTTTGATGTTTTCTATATAATCTGCAGGCAAACTGGATTTAACTAACCCCAAAGATACATCAATCAGGTCGTCACTGCGAAATACTTCAACTAAAGGATAATTATCATCGTAATATTTTATTTAACTTCCTCCTTTTAATTCTTTTTTTCAAAATGTACAAAATCAATCAAAAACAGAGCTCCCAAAAATATGGCCTTCTGGTTGACATCCAGTCCCTGGGGGAAATTAATTCCAAAATTATCCGCATCCGTAAAAGCCTCTTTAGCAAGGCCGCTCCATTTTTTAACTATTTTCCCAAGTTCCTGACCATCTTTTTTAATAAAAAATGTCCAGGGCCTCAAAATCGGGCCAAAAAGTTGATAAACCTCTCCCCCGTTTCCATCTATCACAGCATAAACCCTGCGCAATACTGCAAAACGCCGAACAACCTTACCTAATATCATTCCATTTGCTTTTCTAATATCAAGTTCGTGAAAAAAGAATCTAAAAGGCCTTTTAAGAACAAAGAGTTCGTTTCCTTCCTGAGAAAAAATGCTTATCGTAAAAGGGCGCAAATGGGTTAACGTAAATCTTGTC
>Ga0190313_1000446_pt1 | contig 25004 bp, 23 predicted proteins | sample 4870071011_MG_FD_169989 | JGI IMG/M metagenome (GOLD analysis project Ga0190313, IMG submission 169989) | Hydrothermal vent sediment bacterial communities from Southern Trench, Guaymas Basin, Mexico - 4870-07-10-11_MG | ecosystem: Environmental > Aquatic > Marine > Hydrothermal vents > Sediment ... | reverse complement strand
CTACTTAGCGCTATACGTTCTATCTCTTCTTTCTTCTGGATAGCATAGCTCTTTGGATCATTATTAGCAGCTAACATTATTTCCTCAGCTAAAGCTTCTTCGACGGGTAATGGGTTGTTAAACGCTTTTAACCTAGCCCCCTCGGCTAAATGTCTTAATGCTATATCAACTCTTCTCTGGGGCGCTACGTCAACGGCGACGTGATAGACAATGCCACCATACATTATACGTGTAGTTTCCTCGCGAGGAGCGGCATTTTCGATAGCTCTAACAAGAACCTGTAATGGATTCTCTCCAGTCCTCAAATATATTAAGTCGAATGCTTTCTTCACAATATTATATGCTAAGTGCTTCTTACCAGTATTACGGCCTGGTTGCATGATTTTATTTATTAGCCTTTCAACGATAGGGACCTCAGCTTTACCGAATCTGCGGTGTTCATGTCTACCGCCAGTATGTGGTAGGAATACTGGTTTTAAACAAATATACCTCTTAAGACCAGGGTCTCGAACAATTATGTTATTATAACTCCATTTTCCGAAAAGCTTAATCTCGTTAACTTTTACAATTACTCCCTCTTCGCCCATATGCCCTAAACCCCACTATACTCTTCACGGTAGACCTAATACTTAATATCTACATGATTCGTTAATAGGGTGATATAAACCTTATCAGACATATGAAAGAATGGGTTAATAAGGGTTCTTAATTCTCATAATCTACATAGGGCTATACTAACAATCCGTGAGATGAGGATTATTGGATGACGATTTACTTCTTGTTAGAGAAGTATACGGTGAAATAATAAGGAGAGAACTATACCATGGCAGTGGGAGTTTTGCTATCCTTGATACTAGAATAACATGTGTGTTAGAAGATAACAGGAATTTCTATCTCGAACGTGTTCCGCCAGAAATAATATTTTCGCTTAAAAGGATAAATGGTGAGGAATTACAAGATGATAGAGAGAGATTCGTGGATATACTACTTAGTATACCTGAAGTGATCGAGATACTTGGAAAATACCTCAAAAGAATAATAATTGACGAGTTCGACGATAATACGGGAGTATATAGTGCAACTGTTGAATTTGGCGACGATAAGATTATATTTAGACGTAAAATGGTGCCTAGCCATGCTATATTTCTCGCCAAATTAACCAATAAGCCAATCTATGTAAAGAAACAATTGGTTGATCAACAAGAAGCACTTTATAAATTTATCGAAGAATTGGATCTAGAAGATTATACAGACAAGGAAGATTTAGATCGAGATCTCTAAGCTCTTATAATGTTTTATCTCATTGGCTTCTGCTTCTTACCTAGATAAAGCGCTTTTAATGATACACCATTAACCATTATAACCTTATACCTAACACCAGGTATATCGCCCATTGACCTACCGCGTGGACCGCCGATACCCTCTATTATTACCTCGTCGTGTTCGTCAATATAGTTTATACCACCATCCCATGGGACGAAAGCCGTGACTACTTTACCGTTCTTTATTAACTGGACACGAACACATTTACGTACTGCAGAGTTTGGCTGACGAGCTTCTACGCCTACTTTTTCAAGTACAATACCACGTGCCATGGGGGCTCCTTCAAGTGGATCATATTTCTTCTTTAAACCAAGCATTCTAATCTTAAATTTACGTTGGCTCCATCTAAACTTTAGTCTCTTCTTTTTCAACTTCCTCGCGGCAAATAAACCATTAGGTGCTTTTTTACCCGGCATTTTCTCATCCTCTCCACATATTCACTTAATTTCTTCCTTTTATTTTTTGCCTACACTATAATGACGCTATCTATGCCATAGTATCTACGTAGAATTAAAGCTGCTCGTGCAACGTTTTTACCGTTTTTACCAATAGCTATGCCCTTATCTCTAGGCTCAACTGTAGCGTATACTACTTTCTTACCTCCAGGTCTATTTATAACACGTACTTCTTTAACTTTAGCTGGTGCAAGTGCATACTTTACTTGTTCCTCGAGCTTATCACTATAACCCACTATCTCTATGTCCCTATTCAGTAATCGGCGTAAGCGTTGAACATACGTTCCACGAGGACCGATAGCTTTACCTATATCCCTTGGATCCACTAAGAAGATGATCCGGTTATTTTCTTCGTCAACAATACAGTCACGGACAAAAACATTTGTTAATTCATGAAGCAAAGCTATGTATCTAAACTCCTCTGCAGTTAATTTTATTTGTGACTTATTATTTTTACTCACCCTTCTCTAACCTCCTTAATAAGCTCTAATATATTCGATTGCCCCGGGTCAATGATAGCCATTACAGCTACTCCAAATGGTTTACCCGCTATAGTTCCAAGCTCGATATTCGTGCCGGGGAACTCATATACTGGAATATTAGATAGTCTTGCATAGTATTTTAAATCTCTCTTTATCTCCGGAGGAGCATTAGATGCCATAATAACTAGTTTTGCTTTACCATGTAATACTAATTTCTTGGTCCTCTTGGTACCTAGTACTACTTGCCCCGTCTTTATAGCAAATTGTAGAGAACGTATTATATCTGCTACACTTGCCATGCTTTATTCACTCCCCCTCTTCTTTACTAGATTTTAAAGACATATATATTTCTACAATTCCAGTCCCAACGGGGACTGGTTGCCCAACAAGTACATTTTCAGCAACACCAACTAACGGATCAACCGCGCCTTGTACAGCTGCTTCCACTAGTTTTTGAACAGTCATTTCAAAGGTAGCTCTAGCTAACACACTATGTTTCTCTCCAGCTACACCCATTCTACCGACTTGTCTAATCTTACCAGTCCATGTCATCATATCCGCTAAAAGCATTACGTGTCTAATATCAACATCTAAACCTTGTTCTTCAAGTACGCCATTTATCTCTTTAATAATGGCTGCACGCGCGGCTTCAATACCAAGCACTCTTGCAATCTCTGCAATATTGTTTGTATAGATCTTCTTATAATCTACTCCAGGTATCTTCATTACTTCTTCTAGATTACTACCTTCAGCAATTAACATATACTCGTCTCCTCTCTTCTGAATAATTACTTTCTTGATACCTTTGACTCCCTTAATCCTGGTTTCAGCTATTTTTACTCTTATTTTCTCGATCTTTGTATAATCTGCTTTTTCAGGTTTTAATTCAATACGAATAATATAGGGGTTTGAAGGATCACTATATACTTTTCCAAGTTTTAACTTATCCAATGTATGTATAACATCGTCTACAGATACACCTTTATCTGATAACATTTCGGGGTCAAGCACTATTGTTACTCCTTCATATGGATCGGCACTTATTTCTTTAGCTACATTCTCGACTGTTGTAGACTCTATTTTACGTGCAACTTCTTTAGCTTTCTCCTCCGAATATTTGTGTTCCTCATCTAGATAAATCTCCATGATCGGTGTACCAGGTTGTTTACGTGCATCAACAATCTCTATAAGCCTTGGTAAACCTAGTGTAACGTTATATTCGCGGACACCAGCATAGTGGAAAGTACGCAATGTCATCTGAGTAGATGGTTCACCGAGGCTTTGTGCAGCTACTGTTCCAACTGGTTCTCCTGGTTCAACAATACTTGACTCGTATCTCCTTATAACTTCATTAACGATTGCTTCTACTTCTTCATAGTATAATCCGTGTTCTTTAAATGTTTCTTCAAGCTTCTCCAGTACTTCATTATAGACGGCAGTGCTTACCTTACCTTTTAGTTTTTCCTCTAAAAACTTTCTTAAATCCTCTAATTTTTTGATTCTTTTCATGTCCTCCACCCTATGATCTTTTCTATTACTCTCTTCACATTAACCGAACTACCATGATCGCTTTTCATCGGGTCTACGCCATCTTCTCCATAGAGGAACTGTACGATCTCACCAGTAGGTAGTCTAACTGTACCATCATATTCTACCCTTAAGTCTTGTAAAGCGTTAATAAGTCTTCTCTGCATATACCCGCTCTGGCTAGTACGTACAGCAGTATCCGTTAATCCCTCACGACCAGCTGCCGCGTGGAAGAACAACTCTATGGGCGTTAATCCGTCAACGAATCCGTGAGCTATGAATCCACGTGCTTCAGGCCCTAGATCCTTTGGTTTGAAATGTGGTAATGTTCTATGTAGGTATCCGCGTGTTAATCTTCTACCACTAATTGTTTGTTGACCAAGTAAAGCAGCCATTTGTGTTAAGTTAGTTGGGTTTCCACGTGCACCAGTTCTAGCCATTACTATAACGGGGTTAGTTAACGTAAAGTATGGCGTCATAATATCGGCTACTTCATCTAATAGGCTTTTAGATAGTAAATCAATGATTTTATCCTCAAGAGTTTCTTCAAGAGTCTTACCAGGACTAGGTTCTAATTCTCCACGCTCGTATTTCTTGATCAGCTCAAATACTTCTTTTCTCTTCTCCTCAATAATCTGGTATATTCTCTCTTTAGCGTTCTTAGGCATAAGTAGATGTGCATAACTCATTGTAAATCCATGTTTCTCTATGAATCGTAGAAACATACGATATACGTTATCCATGAATAACCTCGCGAGATCCTCACCATATTCTTTGACAAGCCAGTGTATTAGGCTCTCTGGTTCTTCACGCCCTATACTAGCCTTATCAAGTACTCCTTCTAGGAATACTCCTTTCTTAATAATAACTATGCTATCATGCGGACAATCTTCGTCAATACATTTCAAAGCAGTAGCACTAGCTATTTTCGCTGGTCTTCTATAGTTGAAGTCCCTTGGTAAGAATAAACTGATCAATTGTTTACCAGTCCATCTTTCAACAGGTTTTAAAATCACGGGTTCTGGCAAGTCTCCGAAATAACCAGTGGTGCTAAGGAGATCTATTACGTCTTCGCGTGTTAGTAGAGTTGATTTACTAGTTAATAGGAAAGCTCCACTAATATAATCCTGTAACCCACCTATGATCGGGCCGCCATAACGTGGTGTTAGTATATGTTTTTCTACAAGCATTAATAGGCGTGCTTCTGCACGTGCTTCCTCGGATTGTGGTACGTGGAGATTCATCTCATCTCCGTCGAAATCAGCGTTGTATGGCGGACATACTAGTAGGTTTAATCTAAACGTCTTATAAGGCAATACCCTCACAACATGTGCCATTACCGAGATCCTATGTAGCGAGGGTTGTCTATTAAACAACACTATATCTCCATCTTTCAAATGTCTCTCAATAATATAGCCAGGCGCTAATGACTCGGCTACAGCTTTTCTGTCTACAAATTTAAGGTTTATCCTTCTACCATCTGGTGTTACAACATAGTTCGCGCCAGGCCATTTATCAGGCCCATTCAATATTAGTTTACGCATTTCTTCAATATTCCATGCTGTCACTTTCTCGGGAACGGTTAAGATCTTAGCTATAACCTCTGGTACTCCTACCTCATTAATGCTAAGATTGGGATCCGGGCTGATCACGGTTCGTGCTGAGAAATCAACACGTTTTCCACGTAGATTCCCACGAAATCTACCCTCTTTACCTTTTAGCCTCTGAGCAATACCTTTTAATGCTTTACCACTACGGTGTTTAGCCACCGGTATACCAGGTACTTCGTTGTCAAAATACGTTGTTACATGGTATTGCAATAATTCCCACTCGTCATTAATAATAACACTTGGAGCTCCTGATTCAATATGCTCTCTCAACCTATTATTTACACGGATAATATCGACTAGCTTATGGGTTAAGTCATCTTCGCTACGTATACCGGTCTCCAATATAATTGAAGGACGTACAGTTCGTGGTGGTACAGGAAGCACTGTTAATACCATCCATTCAGGCCTGGCATATAATGGGTCTCCACCTAGTAGTTTAACATCGTCGTCTGGTATTCTCTCAAGCCTAGCTCTAACCTCGGCGGGATTTAATTTTACAAGTCCTTCTTCGCGCTCCTCATAGAATGTGTGCGGCTTGTCAAGCTTGATCTTATATTGTTTAGCACCACAATGTGGACATGTTGTTGCAGCGGCCGCCTTCTTTTGTACATACTCGTAGAATTTCTTAAGTAGATGATAAAGACCTAGACTCTTTAGATCCTCTAATAGCATTAGGTATTTTCTTCTTTCAGCTTCGCTGAACTTAATCCTACCACATACTCTACACGTTGTTTTTAGATACATGTTTATATATTTTACAAAAGACACATGAATAACTGGTTTAGCTAATTCTATATGTCCGAAATGACCCGGGCAATTATCTCTAACATTACCACAAACAGGGCATACTTCACGCGGCTCGATAGCGCCTAATCTACGATCAGCTACTCCACCATCAATAGGTGCACCATCGTTATCGTAGACTTCGCTTGTAACAATAGCTGTTACACTCATTTTCCTTATTTCATCTGGTGAAAGTAAGCCGAATTTAATACTTGAGATACGTGTGGGGATCAAAACCATACACCCCTTAAAGTCTACGTATATCTCCAAGTTTTAAACGAGGCATTATACACATACTCATAAGCTCTTGGATCAATAATTTGAACGCATAACTAACTTCTACAGGTCTTAGCTTCCCTTTCTCACCATGTATCGGACACACGTATCTACCACGATATTTATCATACCATCCTATATGACCACATAGTTCACATACGTAGATCACTGCACGGTCGCTTCTATCAACCATAGTTTCTTTAAGCAGATACGAAGCACCATGACCTACTAAACAATCTACCTCCATCTCACCCCATCTTAAACCTCCTTGTCTCGACCTACCCTCTGTTGGTTGTCTAGTTAGTATCTGTATCGGGCCAGTGGCACGCGCGTGGATTTTATCAGCTACCATGTGGTGTAGCTTCTGATAATAGACTATACCTATGAATACTGGTGTTTTGATCAACTCGCCTGTCCTACCATCATACATTACCTCCTCACCACTTGCAAGGTATCCATGACGTTTAAGAACCAACATTAAGTTCTCAATAGGCTCTTTATAGAATGGCGTAGCATCTACGAATCTACCCTCTAACGCAGCTGCTTTACCTGCTATACTCTCCATTAACTGTCCCACAGTCATTCTCGATGGGAATGCATGTGGATTTATGATTAGATCGGGGACTATCCCCTCCTCCGTAAACGGCATATCATATTGGGGTATAAGTATACCGATAACGCCTTTCTGTCCATGTCTGCTCGCGAACTTGTCTCCTAGCTCTGGTATTCTAAGGTCTCTAACACGTACCTTAACAAGCTTATTTCCATCACTATCGGTGGTTATCATAACGGTATCAACTATGCCTTTCTCGGCATGCCTTACTGTCACACTAGAGTCTTGCCTAGTTAATCCAGCGCCCACACTATATTCTTGTGCAGTTAAGAACCTCGGTGGACTAATCTTACCAATTATTACTTCTCCACCCTCAACATACGTCTCTGGCGGGGCTATCCCATCCTCATCTAGTTTCTCATAAGCACGCGGTCCTCTATATCCTCTAACATTGCTAGGCGGTATTGTTATCTGGTCTTCTTGGCCGCCTGGATACTTATACTCTACTGTGGAGTATAATCTGAAGAAAGTACTTCTACCAAGTCCTCTATCTACGCTGCTCTTGTTCATGATCAATGCATCCTCAATGTTGTAGCCGGTGAAGCTCATAACAGCTACAACCATATTCTGACCAGCAGGTCTCTCATTATAACCATTTACATCCATTGTCCTGGTTTTGACTAGTGGTACTTGTGGATAATGGAGTAGATGTCCACGTGAATCCATACGTACTTGGAAGTTAGCTGCATAGAGTCCTAGGCTTTGCTTAGCCATTGCAGCTTCGTATGTGTTTCTTGGGCTCTGGTTATGCTCGGCATAGGGTATTATAGAGGCTGTTATACCCATTATACCAGGAGTCCAAATCTCCATATGGGTGTGTTCTGGTGTTAGTTCATCGGGTGATAGTGCTATGTATGAATCTTCCTCCTCATCAGGATCTAGGTATTCTATGATACCTCTTTTTACTAAGTCTTCGAAAGTCCATTCTCCTCTCTTTAATTTCTCGATATGTTCTGGTTTAAGTTTTAATTTACCATTTTCTACCACGAGTAATGGTCTACGTATTCTACCTGGATCAGTATTTACGTATACCTCGTTCAAGTACTCATCACGAATGTGAGCAACATTTACCTCAGTACTTAGTTTTCCTTGGCGTCTTAGCTTCCTAAGCTTATTAGCTAATGCTGAACCATCTGGATGATAACCTATGAGTCTCCCATTTAAGTATACTCTGCTCCATGATGTATAATCTGGCGTTTCACCTCCCTCAATTAATGATTTACGCATTTCATCGATGATCTCCTTAATTGGTTTCACGCCAAGCTTGTATAGTATAGGCTCTACTTTTTTCTCATCAATACCAACGCTGACTTGAGCCATTAACGCGAGGTTCTTAACAAGCCCAATGTTCTGTCCTTCTGGAGTCTCGAATGGGCATAATCTACCCCATTGTGTTGGATGTAGCTCACGCGCTGCTAGGTGAGGCTGTGTTCTTGCTAGTGGTGAGACTACTCTTCTTAAGTGTGAAAGTGTTGACATTAGATTTGTACGGTCAAGTAATTGTGATACACCTGTTCTTCCTCCAGGCCAGTTCCCAGTAGCCATTACATGAAGTATTTTATCAGTCAACATGCCTGGTTTTAACACGAGTTTAAGATCCAGTTTCTTATACTTGCTATATGCTCTCTCAATACTGTTCTTTACCTCTTTAGCAAAGGATGTAGTCATCACATATCTAAGTAGTTGAGCCAGTAGATCGCCTGCCAGTTTTAACCTCTTGTTCCTATAATGGTCTTTATCATCTGGTTTTCTACGGCCCAGCATTAGTTCGATGATCTTATTGATCATTTGTCCTATGAAGAATGCTTTCTTTAACCTTGTTTCTTCAGAAGAATCGGTGCCTAAGTGGGGTAGTAGGTATTCATCTAATAATCTATATGCTCTCCTAATTCTCTCTTCTTTGGGTTTACCAATAGCTATTCTAGCGCCAATATACTCTATTGCTCGCTCTATTGTTTTCTTCCTAATCTCTTGTTCAATCTTCTTTCTCTCCTCAGGTGAAGCGTCTGGTGGGATCTCTATTCTTGGGAAAATAGCTTGTGCATGCATAATGGAGGGGAATACGTGGTTTTGGATCTCAGGGTCTAAGCTTACAGCATTCATTATTTCAAACTCAGACGCAAGTCCTAGCGCAGCCATTAATATTACGGCTGGTATACGATACCCTCTTAAGTTAGCGTAGAAGATACCGTCTTTCCTCCTCTCAATAACGAGTTGGCTTCTCCTACCTTTCGCCGTACTAATAACCTTAGCTATATGTGTAGCGGCTGATCCCTCGCTGGCTTTATCAACTAGGATGTTATTACTAGCTAAGTCTTCCTGAGCTATGAGTACTCTCTCGCTACCATTTATGATAAAATATCCACCTGGATCTTTGGGGTCTTCACCAATATCAATTAATTCTTTCTCGGACATTTTACTTAAGGGGTCTATCTTAGATTTTAACATAATTGGTAAGTCTAGTAATTTGATCTCGGTTTCTCTACTACTAATTTCGCCGGATAATGAGACTTTAACATATAAGGGTGCAGCGTATGTAAGGTTTCTTAATCTACACTCTAAAGGTGTTACTCTCTTTTCACCAATCTCAACGATCTTTGCCGTTGGTTCTCCTATCCTATAGTCTTTAATATATAGTGTTATACCCTCAGTTATCTTTGTAACACTAAAGTCTCTTATTATCTCGGGTAAGTAATTTTCTATAAATGAGTTATAGCTATCTAAATGCTGTCGTACAAGACCAGTTGATAATATATAGTGGTAGAAAATAGTCCATAGATCATCTGATGTGGGGAATTTATTTTTACTTTTAGATTTCATTTCTCTACACCTTTTTCTTCTTAGGTTGTAGAGTATCCACTACAACGTATCTGTAGGCAATAGATTCGCCTGCAGTAGGGCTTTTCCTTATAATTCTAATAATATCCCCTGGTTTAGCACCGATAGCTTTCACCACCGGGTCATCTATAGAAATCCATGGAAGCTGTGTAGGTTGAATACCTAGTTTTTCTAGAAGCTTCTTAGCTTCATCAGGGGATAAAACCTCGTGTTTAGGGACAAGCTCGTGTTCAAGAATATTTACTCGATGTTTTTTACCAGACATAAGATTATCTCAACCTCCGACTATAATTACAACTATGAAACGCTAGAAACACATGATTAGTAAGTAGGTTAATAAATGTATTCTTTAACTTAAACAAGCCGTGTCAAGTATATTTCATAGTATATACTCCCATATAACCCTTTACCCGGGACTAGTGTAAAGGAAGGTTAAGTGGACCGGCCGGGATTTGAACCCGGGACCTCCCGGATGCCAACCGGGCGCTCTTCCAGGCTGAGCTACCGGCCCACACTATTCTACTATTCTTCTTACTATCTTTACTAGGGTTATAAAGTTTTAGAAAACACCACGGTTATTCGTGGATATTCTACGGCTCTTTGTTTTAAAACATAATATTAACCAATCAATGTTTTGGAAATACATTGATTTCCACTGGAGTTGATAGTTTTGAGCGATATTATTGATGAGCTTTTAAGGAATAGACTTAAACGTAAGAGTAGGATTTTCAAGGATAAAGAAAAGCTTCATCCAGAGTATATTCCAGAGACACTACCTCATAGAGAAAACGAGATCAAGAAGTTAGCCGAGATCCTTATAGTAGCTTTGGAAGGAGAGAGACCAAGTAATGTCCTCATATATGGATTAACCGGGACAGGTAAGACAGCAGTGGCTAAATATGTTGTTAAACGACTTGTTGAAAAAGCAGCTAGTTTAGGCTCTAAACTAGGATACGCGTATGTCAATACACGTAAAGTCGACACCACCTATCGCGTATTAGCATCTATAGCTTCATCGCTCGGTCTCAGGATACCCACTACCGGAATAGCTATTAGTGAAGTTTATCGACGCTACATCAATGGTTTAGAGAATTGGGGTGGCCTCCATATAGTTGTACTTGATGAAATAGACTATTATGTTAAGAGAGAAGGAGACGATCTACTCTATAAGCTTGTTAGAATAAACGAGGAATTATCACGTGCAAAGGTAGTCTTAATAGGTATTACGAACGATATTAACTTTGTCGAAACACTTGATCCCAGGATAAGAAGTAGTTTAGGCGAAGAAGAAATTGTTTTTCCACCATATGATGCCGAGCAATTATTTGATATATTGAAGCAGAGAGCTGAACAAGCTTTTCAGGAAGGAGTTATAGATGATTCTGTAATATCCTATTGTGCAGCATTAGCAGCACGTGAACATGGTGATGCCAGAAGAGCACTTGATCTATTGAGAGTAGCTGGTGAAATAGCTGAGCGTGAAGGTTCTCCTAAGGTAACTGTTGAACATGTTAAAAAAGCTATGATCGAGTTAGAAGAAGGTAGAGTGTATCAAGCAACGTCAACGTTACCATTACACGCAAAGTTAGTGCTAAAAGCCGTTATAGAAATTGTCAAGGAGAAAGGCATGGGGACTACGGGTGAAGTATATAATAAATACGTTGATATAGCCTATAGTCTTGGTTATGAACCCTTAACACAACGCAGAATAAGCGAGATTATAAACCAATTAGATATGATAGGACTTTTAAACGCTAGTGTGGTGAATAGGGGTAGGTATGGTAAAACTAAATTGATAAGGATAAACAGAGATTTGATAAAGACCATAGAAAAAGCTATTGGTATCTAAAACATTGACTGTAGTAACTGGTTTTGATGATGGTTTCTTCCCACCAGAATACAAAGGGGGTAAAGGTAAAACCCTGATAGTTGGTGTTAGTGTCGAAAAAGATAATATGAGGATAAAAACACTTACACATAACCTCATCACAGTTGATGGAAGAGAAACAACACGTTGTATCATAGACCAGGTAAGGTATCATGAAGAAACGGAACTCATATTATTAGATGGTATAACATATGCTGGTTTCGATGTCGTGGATCCAGACACTATTTATCACGAAGTAGGTGTACCCGTAGCTACTATTCAGCAGTACCCCTTGGATCTAAAGCGTATAAAAAAGGCTCTTTCTAAAAACTTCAATGACTGGACCGAGAGATACACTGTTATAGAGAAAATAGCAAGTAAATATGTATACCTAGAGACGCGGTGGAAGATCATACAGTACTATGTCGTAGGCTTAGAACGTGATAAACTAGAGAAGATCCTACGGAAAACGATGATCTACAGCCCGGTACCCGAACCATTAAGGCTGGCGCATCTCATAGCTTCTTGTATCTCGAGGAAACTCTATACTCTAGGATATATCTAGCTTGTTAAGAAAGAAGTAGCGGGCCCGCCGGGATTTGAACCCGGGACCTACGGGTTAAAAGCCCGCCGCTCTACCAGGCTGAGCTACGGGCCCTTAACTTCTCCCACCTATAGACTATTTAAGTTATAGTTTTAAAGAGTAGTTTATAAAAGTATCTAAAGGTTATAGGATAAAGTTTTATTTTATCCTTTACTAAACATATTATTTCTCGGAGGTAGCCGGGTCGTCTAGCGGCCAAGGATGCGGGGCTCTGGCCCCCGTGACCGGGGTTCGAATCCCCGCCCGGCTACTTCTTAACAAGTTCTGATATGCCTTCATATGTCAGCTTATATATCTCTGTTGACTCTAGTTTTCTACGGTCTCTAACATATTTCTTAGCTGTAACACCCTTTGGTAATCCGTGTTTTTTACTATACTCGTCTATTGGGATACTGTTTTCACGTAGGATCTTATCCCTGTATATGTCTTCGAAGATGTTATAGGCGCAGAACGGTATTAGTTTTCCACCTGGTACTATATAGTGTATATTACATCTTTGTACTCTCTGTACATCATAGTTGTAGAGATCCATGAAATGCATTGACCCTAAGAAAAGCATTTTGTAATGTAGTTCTCCAAGAGCTTCATAGTTTCTCTTAATTATTATATTGAGTAAGAGCTTGTACAAGTTAAATCCAGGCGGCATTTTCTCTTCATAGAAGAACTTCTTTATCGAATACAGTATTTTCAAGCCAGTCATTAAGCGTGTAGAACCACTAAACAATTCTTCCCATTTCTCCTCAAGATACTCTAGGAGGCCATCAACGTCTACAAACTCGGTTATGGGGATAAGTCGTGGTAACTCATTTTTTCTTCTCTCAACATAAGCGTATGTAGCAGCGCCACATATGGGGTGATTCGCCATTTCAAATTTAAACTCTCGCGTTATCCCCTCAATTAATCTTGAGAAGATAGCACTTACTGGTACTGGATACCATGCTTCACGCGGTATTTCGCCCTCTGTTTGTTCCTCAATATGTTTGATCAAATCAGCGATCGTGATCCTATACTTCATTCTCTCGTGTTTCTTCATCATACCAGTTAAACTAACTGGTTGGAAATTCACACCTCTAACTATATCTACGTGTTTACCTGCGAATTTCACGATCGCGCCTAGTTCATGAGTGTTTACGTTATTAATAACTGTAGGTACAAGTACAACGCTTGTCATATTTGATTTTCTAAACACCTCAAATATATAGGGTATTTCCCAATGGTTTTTCCAATTAGTAACTGGTGATACACCATCAAAACTTAAATAAACAGTATTAACACCGTTGACACGAAGCTCTCTGGCAAACCTAACTGCTTTCTCCGGATCCTCCCAATATAGCTGTGAAAACCTTATACCATTAGTATTTAACTGGAGATGATTAACACCCTCGGCTTTTAAAGCTTTAACTATATCAACGAGATCATCTCTTAGTAAAGGTTCGCCACCAGTGATTTGAACATTAACACTGATACCTTGTTTCTTAACACTTCTAATCATTTCAATTATTTGTTCAATAGACGGCTCATATACGTAACCAGCAGCTTCGGAGAAGAAGAAACAATACCAACAACTAAGATCACAGCGGTTAGTAACAACTAGGTTAACTAGCGCAGTATGTTGTTTATGTAAAGGACATAGGCCACAGCTAAATGGACATGGAAGTTTTATAGGTGTATAAATAGCACGAGGGCCTCTTCCCTCCTCAACCCATTTCATCATTTTCTTATAAATCGTTATATCACCATAGTAGAGCTCCTCGATCTCCCCGTGTTCTGGGCATTCACGTCTAATATAGACTTTCCCTTCTCTCTCGATGATAACTCCAGGAAGAATACGGTAACAATAAGGACAAACCGTTTGAGTAATAGTTAGTAATTCTTCACCATACTTTATCCTTGGTAGTTTATAGGAGATTTCACCTATGTGTTTAGTGATGGTGTGTTCCACTTAGATCACCGAATTTTTATGAGATGCTAAAACAATATCTTTTATAAACAAGTTATTTAAGATTTAGGTATGATCATTAATAGAAACTAGTTCTCTTAATCTCTTTATACCTTCTAACCTAATTTTTAATATAGCCTCAGATGTAAGTTCTTCTACAGGGATATTGCTCGAATAAATATCTTCTTCGAGATCATATTCGGTGTATATCCCTATAGAATTCAACATAAGACGAGCCTCCATAAATGAAGAGGCTTTATCAACAACCCTTGCAACTAACGACTCACCAAAAACTATACGTGGATCAAGTATGAACGATACTAAACTATAAGGTGTAACCTCTACAGTTCTAGTTCCACGTCTAATACCGAGTTTTCCCATAAACCCATTCAAAGCATATAACGAGATCTTACTAGCTTCACTTTCAGCATAATAGAGTATATTCTCAAGAATGCCCCTCGTTTCACTAGAGAACCCGGTTATACCTAGTAATCCATTGTTTTTCGCTATTATACTTAACCGTTTATGTAGGTAATCAATTGGTAGTTCGCCATCACTACCTAGTGAGTGCACGATCAAATATGAGTCGCTGATCTTATTTAACATAGCAAGGCCGAGAGCATCTGCTAATGGACTCCATAAGTTTTCTTCAAACCCATATGCTAAGACATCACCACCAACATCAACACCTATGACACCATCTAAACCATAATAGTTAATTACGCTCTCAACCCCTCTCCTATAACCTTTAACACCTTCATAGATATCAATAACTACAATTTCAGTATTCAACGCTCTAGCTACATTAACAGCTTGAAAAACTATTTTTCTACCACCACGTAATGCATAGGAATCCCTATTAACTATGCATGCATACCTACTTATATCACGACAACCTATAATATTATCTAATGGGATCGGCCCCGGCATCGGATCAACTACAAAACGTTCCCATGCAATAGAGCCTATTACCGTCTTAAACCCTATTTTCTCCATACTCTTAGCTATCACGGCCGCTGAAACAACGTCTCCACCGCCGCCGATGGCTAGTACTAGGTACTTCTTATTCTTAAATGGTAACACTCTATTAACCACCTTAAGTCTAAGATATAGATAAGCGGGTGTTAAGACATTATCTATGAACGTGGTGTATAAGGAACATGGATAAAGAATACAAAGGAATCGTTATAGCCGGTACGCCGGGTGTGGGTAAGTCTACAGTATCTAAAATCCTAGCTGATAAACTAAATGCTATCCATGTAGATCTAAGTAAATTAGCTATTGATAAAAAACTATATTCATTCTATGACGAAGAAAGACAATCATATGTAATAGATGAGCATGGATTAGTTAATGAGGTAATAAAGATTTTTGAAGCACATGAAAAGGTAATTATTGATACTCATTATCCTGACATATTACCGGATAATATTGTTGACATAGTTATTATTCTACGTCTTCATCCACGTATACTAGAAGATAGGCTTAAGTTGAAAAACTGGCCTTGGAGAAAGATCAGGGAGAATGTGTTAGCCGAGATATTATCGGTTGTAACAATAAACGCTATTCAAAGATTCGGTGTCGAGAAAGTATATGAGATAGACACTACTGGTAAATCGCTTGATAAGGTTGTAGACGAAACACTAAATATATTAAATAACCCAGAGAAACACGCGTCAGGGCTTAGAGTAGATTGGTTGATCAAGCTCTCTCCTGAGGAAATAACGAAATACGAACGCGAAGAACCAGAGGGTGGACAGTAATGAGGGGATTTGTGCTAGCTAGTTGGGGCCAACTTAGGAGAATAATTTCTCAAGCTGATGTTGTATTAGAGGTTTTAGATGCACGTGACCCAGTAGCTACTATGAGTAAAAAATTAGAGAAAATCGTTAACGAGCTTGGTAGAGAGCTCATACTAGTACTAAATAAATCTGATCTAGTGCCACGTAGTATTGTCGAGGAATGGGTACGGTTGTTCCGTGACCGTGGTTATCACGCCGTGTATATTGCCGCCTCAAAACATATGGGCACTAGAGTTTTACGTAGAAAAATAAAAGAGGTTGCTCCAGCTTTACCAGTAGTTGTTGCTGTTACGGGTTATCCTAAGACTGGTAAATCCTCGATAATAAATGCTTTAAAAGGAAAACACTCAGCATCAACTAGTCCAATACCCGGAACCCCTGGGTATACTAAACATTCGCAACTATACAGGATCGATAAAAACATCTTAATGATAGACACACCCGGTGTAATACCAGTTGAAGGGGGTTATTTAGAGAGGGTAATTAGAGGAGCAAATCCAGATCAGTTGAAAGACCCTGTTAATCCGGCTATAGAGCTTATAAAGTATATACTTCGTCATAATCCTACCGCGTTTTTACATGCCTACGGTATAGAGGATACAGACCCCCTAATTATTCTAGAGAAAATAGCTATTAGGAGAGGATGGTTTTATAAGAAAACACATGAACCTTTGATCGAGCAAGCCGCTCGTGCTATTATAAGGGATTTCCACGAAGGTAGGATCCCGTATTATGTACGACCAAATAATTCTAAATGGTGAAAACATGGTTGTTGAAGTAGTGATTATTGGTCCTAGAAAAACGGTAAAGAAACTAAATTTAGATAGCGTTAGGGTAAGGGATCTCATCGAAAAACTTGGTTTACTAACTAACGAGTATGTAGTATTAAAAAATGATGTTGTTGTAACGGATGAAGACATAGTTAAAGACGGCGATAAAATCATAATATACCCGGTTAAGTCTGGTGGATAATATGTCTTTATCACAAGAGGAACTTGAAAGATATGATCGTCAGATCCCCGTCATAGGATTAGAAAACCAAGTCAAATTAAAAAATACAACAGTATTAATAGTAGGTTTAGGCGGTTTAGGATCTGTTGCATCACTTTATTTAACGGCTGCTGGAATAGGTCGTCTTATAATAGTTGATGAAGGATTAGTTGAGCTGAGTAATCTACAAAGACAAATTCTCTACAATATCGACGACCTAGGTAAACCTAAGGCTTTTATTGCACGCGACAAACTTACTAAGATAAACCCTAACGTTATAATCGAGGCCTATAACGTTAAGTTTACATACGAGTTTGGCGAGAAAATCATAGATAAATGTGATATAGTCGTTGACGCGCTTGATAATTGGGAGACAAGGTTTATTCTTGATAAACTAGCTTTTAAGTATAAAAAACCACTCGTACACGCTGGTGTAGAGGGCTTCTATGGACAATTGACAACAATAATACCTGACAAAACCCCCTGTCTTCGATGTATTTTTCAGAAAATAAAACCTATTAAAAGGAAAATTAATGTAGTTGCCACAACACCGGGTATTCTGGGGATTATTGAAGCTAATGAGGTCATTAAACTTGCTACCGGGTTAGGGGAGGTTATGACTAATAAATTATTAGTTTATAATGGTTTGGTTAATGACTTCACTATTTTAGAGATTAAAACAAGACCCGAAGACTGTAGAATCTGCTATGAGGACTAACCACCCATTTCCAGTATAATAAAGACTACTCTATCGCCATCTTTGAATACATGTTTAGGGTTATTTACAGGTATACTGTTTATTAATGGGATAAACACATAGTGTCCGTTAACATATCTTTTGTAAAATCTATAGCTGATCTTCTCACCTATAACTTAAATTAAATCTTCTAGAGTTATGTCTTTCTCCAACTCTAGTTTAACGACATGCTTTTTGATCTCCGTAGCTTTCCCAAAAATACTACCTGAACCCTCAATTCTACATACCACCAGTAGCTTGCCTTATAACTAGAACTTTGTCCTCGGAAGTAATAGTATGGTTTTCGTTGTCGATTAGTTTATCATTAACAATTATAGCTATTGATTCTAAATCTTGTTCTCCAAGTATCTTTATAAGTTCTTTTAACAAGACTTCTTCCTTATTTATAGTGATCACTTTTTTATCGGGCAAAATAGTTATTTTTATCATAGTGGTACGCCTTATACATTTATGTGCTATTATTTAGGTTATTTGTATTATCTAGAATAGGGGGTATAATGTTTGAGCGGTTATGGTTTTATTGATGTTGGTGAAGTAAATGTTGGTAAGTATAGGATAAGTATTGTGAGAAGTGAGTCAAGCCTTACTTATACTAGGTATTATGAAGGAAAACCCTGTGTTTCTAAGAAAATACAGGGTAAGCCCCGTATAGAGTTAGTTCCCCTTTACCCAGTTTTTACTCCAAATATTATAACTAAATATGTGGAGATAGAGTTTGAGGCTAACATAGTAATACCCGGATATAGGAACATTGTCTCTTTTATTAAAATGCCCGTGGATATTGGAGTATATGTATATGATGAGAAAAACAACTATTACTTAATAGACGTGTTTGAGACAAATACTATAAATTATAGTTTATATGGTAGTATAGTTGAGGGTGTTATAGCTAGGTATTATAAATCCCCCGTATATAATGATCTAGTGAAGCCAAGTTTTGGGGAAGCTGTTTCGAAGATAAGGATAATTAATAAGCATGAGAAAATAGTTGAAGTTGGTAGAATAGTACTTGATGCGCAGATTATTAAAATGTATTATAAGCCAGGAACGTGGGAGGCATACACGCAGGAGATATACATGAATATATTGTCACGTGACAAAGCTATCATTACATATGGTAAACCATTCGTAGAAAATATTGTTGAGATAAATGACCCAGAAGGATTTAAACCACCAAAATTACGTAGTAGTAATGAAATGATCTGGGGGTTGAAATGAATAATATTACTACTAATTTCCTAGGCATAGATTGGTTTTTAGTCCTAGAAGTGATAGCCGTAATAATTGTCGGTTTTGTGGTCTCATGGTTTATCCGTATTTCGCTCTATAAATTATTAGTTCGTGCTCTACCACATAGGCTTTCTAAAACCATTGCACGTACTGTGTATTATGTGTTAATACTTATCGTTATACTGACGGTATTGGGGATCATCGGTGTTGATTTAACTGGCGTACTTATGGCTGGGGGGATTATAGGTATTATCTTAGGTTTCGCATTACAAAATACTGTAGCTAATCTTTTCTCTGGGCTATTTCTTCACTGGGAAAAACCATTCAAAATAGGTGATGTAATAAGAATCGGGGATGTAGAAGGTTCTGTCGTTGATATATCAATATTATCGACTAAGATAAGAGGATTGGATGGAGTAGTTACACGTATCCCTAACCAAACTGTTTTTCAATCAAATATAATAAACTATAGTGGGTCAATAGCCCGTAGAATAGATTTTCGTGTTGGAATAGCGTATAAGGAGGATGCTGAGAAAGCCTATGAGGTTTTACGTAAAGTAGTGGTTGAACACCCCTTTGTACTCGTAAAGCCTAAGCCAGAGATCTTCGTGGTAGAACTAGGTAGTAGCAGTGTTGACATAATGGTTAGAGTATGGGTGCCAAATACTGGTCTTATACCATGGATTGTAAAACGTGAACTATTGTGGAAGTTAAAGAAAGCATTGACAGAGGCAGGGATCGAGATACCGTTTATCCAGACAGACATATGGTTTAGAGCACCGTTAAAAGTAGAGGTTGTAGAGAGTAAAAAGTCTACATGAACTTACTTCTCGGGATAAGGTGGTAGAATTTTCACTAAATCATTCTTTAACGCGACATCCATGTATTTCTTAGGCCTATAGATCAACTCTCTAATTTCGGCCTCAAGCTCCGATCTCGATAATTTACGACGTGCAACGCCTTCCTCCATAGCTTTCTCGGCAACTGCAATTGCTTCTTCAACAAATACTTCTGCTTCATCCATGGTAGGTACTATGTAGTCTTCATGTATACCCTTCTTCTCGGCAAAACGAGCTATAGCGTATGCAGCTGCTAAGAACATAGAGTCTGTCATCTTACGTGATCTAACAGTTAATATCCCACGGAATACAGCTGGGAATCCGAGACTATTATTTATCTGGTTCGGGAAATCACTACGACCAGTGGCAACTATTCTTGCACCAGCCTCTTTAGCCTCCCAAGGCCAGATCTCGGGAACTGGATTAGCCATGGCAAATACTATGGGATCGTCGCTCATCAACTTAATCCATTCCTTCTTTATAATTCCGGGGCCTGGTCTTGATGCCGCGATCACCACGTCAGCGTCTTTCATAGCCTCTGGGATCCCACCAGTAATCCCTTCACTATTTGTTTCCATAGCTATACGGTATTTCCATGGATTTTTCTCTTTTAATTCATCAATATCTGGTCTATTTGGATGTAGGATACCCTTACTATCTACGACAACCATTTTCTTCGGATCAGCTCCAGCTGCTCTAATGTATTTTATTGCGGCAATATTTGCTGCACCAGCTCCTATGAAAGCTATTTTTACTTGATCTATTTTCTTACCAACTATTTTTAATGCATTGAGCAAGCCAGCTAATGTTACAAGCGCTGTACCTTGTTGATCATCATGCCATACAGGTATGTCAAGTATTTCATTCAGCCTCTCTAGGATGTAGAAGCACTTAGGACTTTCAATATCCTCTAAGTTGATTGCACCAAAGCTAGGCTCTAGAATCTTTACTACCTCGATGAACTTTTCAGGATCACGCGCATTTATAACTAATGGTATGGCATCAACTCCGCCTAGGTACTTGAATAATAGCGCTTTACCCTCCATAACTGGTAATCCAGCTTCTGGGCCAATGTTTCCAAGCCCTAATATACGTGTTCCATCACTTATCACTGCTGCATAATTCCATCGTAGTGTATACTCGAACGATAAGTCTTTTCCCTCTTCTTTAATCTTTTTACAAGGACCTGCGACTCCAGGTGTATACCATATTGCGAAGTCATCTAGTTTTAGTACTGGAACTTTGGGTACTATTTCGATCTTACCCTGATACTTTAAGTGTAATTCATTAGCTAGAGAATACCAATCTATGCGTTTTTTACCTGAACTAGAACTTGTGTTTGTCATAAATTCCACACCCGTGTTTGATTAATAGGAGGGGTTTTGTATAAAAAGTTATACTAAATGTTAAATTAGCCTAACATCGATCATACGTGACAATACTTTCTCGCCACGATAGTCCGGTAGTATTATTGGTGCTTTCTTAGTCTTTGGTATACCAAGTGATTCTAGCTCTTTCATATAGTTCTCAAGATGTTTGAACGAGAGCTTTGGTTTTGAAGCCTCCTTTATCAGCTTACTAGCAGTGATTCCAGCTCGTCTCCCAAATACTAAGATATCAAGTAATGAGTTGCCCATTAACCTATTCCTACCATGTACTCCACCAGTTACTTCACCAGCGGCTAATAATCCTCTTACCCATTCACCACGTGGATTTAACACCATAGCATCCGGGTTTATCTCAATACCACCGTTTTGATAATGTAGTGTCGGATAAGTCAATACAGGTTCCACGGTTATATCAATGCCATGTCTTATAAACTGCCTATACATAGCAGGAAGTGCACGTTTAATGGTACCGGGGCCACGTTTTAACTCTATCATTGGTAGATCAAGCCATACACCACAAGCCCCTGTCGGCGTTATTATTCCCCTACCCTCATGACATTCTCTAATAATAGCTGATGCTACAACATCTCTTGGTTCAAGCTCATATATGAATAACTCGCCATTAGCATTAACTAGTTGCGCGCCGAGACTTCTACATTTCTCCGTGATCAGTTCTCCTAATATGGCTTCTGGCCATGCTACACCAGTTGGGTGATATTGTGCAGTATCTAGGTCTTTAAGGTTAGCGCCTACTCTATAAGCTAAAACTATACCATCAGCTGTTGCGCCGTAATGGTTTGTCGTTGGAAAACCAGCTAAATGTAATCGGCCAAACCCGCCGGTGGCAAGTATTGTTACCTTTGATCGCACTATATAATATTCGCGTGTCTCTAGGTTCATCAATACAGCGCCGGATACTGCACCAGTATCGGGATCAGTTAATAACTCGACTGCAGGGCTGAACTCTAAGACGTTTATATCATGGTTTAAGACTTCATCTTTTAATACTCTCATAATCTCTAAGCCAGTATAGTCTCGTGCACAATGTAGTCTTCTACGCGAAGCACCGCCACCACTATATTCGATCATTTCTCCCTCTCCAGTTTTATCGAACATCATGCCAAGGTCTTCTAACCATTTAATGATGAACGGCGCGTCCATTACAAGCGCACGTACTAGTTCTGGTTTATTAGCAAAATGACCGCCACCTATAGTATCTAAATAGTGTCTAACCGGGCTATCCTCGGGACGATCGGCTGCTTGAATACCTCCTTGTGCCTTAACAGTATTTGCATCGCCAAATCTTAGTTTTGTGGCAATCAATATGGATTCTGGTCGAACCCCACTATACATACTCCATAAAGCTGCTGCCGCTGCTGCTCCTCCTCCGCCTATGATCAGTACATCTACGTCAAAATCTATATTGCTTAGATCTATTTCATTAGGATCTACTACGGGCCATGCTTCAAGAAGATCTGCTACCTCATTATATATGATTATGCCCTTATTAACGCCTATTCTCAAAGGCCTCTTAGTATCTGGTCTATAGTCAGGATGCCATTTACGTACTAACTCTTCTCTTTCCTCTAGTGTTAATCTCCTATAGCTTTGTCTAAGTCTATCTTCTCTAGTCTCCTCGACTATTTTAATTGCCTTCTTAAGTTCTGGAGGATAACCTGAGCCTTCAGAGATGGGTATAGACATGTTTTTCACCTCGGAATCGGGGGTTAAGCTTTTTCAATATCACGCTCCATATATAGTTTCTTTAACTCGTCTATGGGGGTTTTCATCAGCTTCTCGATCTCCGCATCGTATTTACCCTCCTTGATCTCCTTGATCCTCTCCTCGAGATGCCTAGCCTTAGGTAATATATATTTCCCGGTTAACCTCCTAACAAGCTGGAACACATACACATGTCTTATCTCTGCTGGGCATCTTAACGAGCATAATCCACATGATATACAATCAAATATTAGCTCAGCCGCTTTTCTCAGATCATTTCTTATAATGGCTTGTATAGCGTCCATTACCTCAAGCCCTTGTGGGCAAGCCCTAGTACAAGCGTTACAACTTACACATCTTGATACTTCAGGGAAAATCTTTAGTACATAACCTGCTTCAGGTTTCATTTCCTCAATATTATATTTTGGTTTAACCATCGGGGAGTATGGGAGTAACGCTATATACATTCCATCCTCAACAACTGTTTGACAAGCCAGTCCTGTTCTAAACTTATAATCGCCCGGTTTCCTATACGCTACTGCACATGCTCCACAGAATCCTCCACGACAACCCACTCCACGTATAAACCTATAACCAGCGTATTCTAGTGCTTTCATTATAGTAAGTCCTTCTGGTACATCATATGCTTTACCCATGAAGAATATACGTACGGTTTTACGTGGTTTTTCACTAGATGTCTTAACCTCGGGCTTTTCCATCGCTTATACAAACCCCCTAACTATTTTTATCAAGTGTGGATTGAAAAAACTTATTTAATACATCAAGAGTAGCTTGTGATAAAGACTCATCAAGACCCATTGTATAAGCCAGAAGCTCTGTCAAATAGATCACTTTAACATCAGCTCTAGTTTTAACGTTTTCAAGCGTTAACCTCAAGTTATATAAGCATAGAGGACACACCGTTACAAGTATCTTAGCACCACTATTGTTAACGCTCTCTAAGATCTTTAAAGAGTTTCTATACACTATATCCCTATTACTTAATACGTGGAACGCGCCACAGCATAATGTTTTATAAGGTATATCGACTACGTTGAACCCTAATTCTCTTAATATACCCTCTATTATCCGTGGATCCTCGGGATTATCTATACCTATGTCTTTTGGTCTAACAATAGTACATCCATAATAAACGCTTATCGGCGTATCATTTGGTTTCCTAACAATATGTCTTTTAAGCTCATTAATATATTCTTTCAAAACCTCAACGACATGTATAACAGTAATGCTTAACTTATATGTCTCCTCTTCAAGATACTGGTTTATAGTATCAAGTTTATCAGGATTTTCCTTTAATAGCTTATTTACTCTCCTTAGAACATTAAAGCACATTGGACAAATAGTTAATAACTTGTTAGTATTATGTTTACTTGACATATTCTCAGCGCTAATTAATGTTCTAACTGCACCGAGATGTTTAGCTATATCATCTACAGCTAAGCTATATAATGCGCCGCAACAATACCATTTATCAAGTTCTACTACATTGATCCCGATCTTTTTTAGTATTGCAATAGTTGTTTTCTCATACTCCATAGCATTCCTCTTAATCGTACACCCCGGGTAATAGAGTAGATCCATATCTACCACCTAGTCATTTTCCTAGATAAAGCCACAAGCGCCATTGACGGGGCTTTCTCTACTTCATATAACTTATTATAGTCAATAGCATCAATGCCTTTGCGTAGCGTGATTGCTCTTATAGCTTCAAATATTATACCAGGTCCTACATCGCGGGGGCAGCGATCAACACATGCCATACACGATATACATGACCATACAGAACCTAGTTTTTCTAGATCAAACTTCTTTAACTGTATATACCTTATTATTTGATGTGGTTTTACCTCCATAAACTCACTTACAGGACATACTGCTGTACACATTCCACATTGATAACATAGGTAGGGGTTTCTTCCACTGATCATGATTATTTTA
>Ga0190313_1000445_pt1 | contig 25011 bp, 24 predicted proteins | sample 4870071011_MG_FD_169989 | JGI IMG/M metagenome (GOLD analysis project Ga0190313, IMG submission 169989) | Hydrothermal vent sediment bacterial communities from Southern Trench, Guaymas Basin, Mexico - 4870-07-10-11_MG | ecosystem: Environmental > Aquatic > Marine > Hydrothermal vents > Sediment ... | reverse complement strand
GGCCATCATTACGCCACTAATAGTAGCGCACGTGGTGGTGTTCCTACTATCCCCTAGTCTTATCACAGAATTCATTTATATGCTTGGCTATGTCGCCTCACTCGCGATAGCGTCGACACGTAGAGAGTATAGACATATGCTTATAATACCTGTTGCCGGCTTCGCCATAGGTTTAACGTCAGAAGTATCTGGAGTTAATGCGGGGATTCCCTTCGGCAGGTACGAGTACGTCTCACTGATGGCTCCGCGAGTCCTTGGTGTACCTCTTTCAGTCCCAGTCATGTGGGGGTTTTACGCCTACCTAACGTACCTCATAGCGTCCTCCATCGTAACACGTAAGGGCATTGCAGGGATCATTCTAAGGGTTACGTACGCCTCACTCCTCATGGTTACCTTAGACCTAGCAATGGATCCGTTCATGGTTAGCAAAATCCATGCATGGGTCTGGCTAGGCGGGTGGGGACCCGCCTGGTTCGGTATTCCAGCAAGCAACTTCATCGGATGGTTCGTTGTATCGTTCGCTATATTCCTCACTCACGGGGTTGTAGCAGGAAACTCGTCATCGCCTAAAGCAACAATACTCGCAATTCCTTATGCATGCCTCATAATGTACTTTGCCTCCTTCATAGGTTCCGAACTAGCGGCCCCAATAGCCGCACTACTCGTAACCCTATTGACGGTGCCTGCAATAGTAAAGAACCCTTATAACCCCATAAAAAACCTCCACTACAGAAACCACTGAATACCCTTAACCCCCTTCCACCCTTCACTAGAAAAACATGCTACTAACTCGAAAGGATCAAATAGCAAGAACACATTAAATAAAAACAAGAAGGTAATGACCCACCAGCTATTGCTGATGTCAGGCAATGATTGAACCGGTCTTTAGGAAGCACACAAACCAGATGAATTGTCCTTTATTTCTGAAAGTTTTACACGTGGATCAGTTTCCCGAGTAAGTGCTGGCCTACTGATATATCTTAACTTAAAGAACTAGTTCGTAGCTTGCTCTCTCAAACCTCATTTTTATAAGCAGACTGTTAAGATTCTTAAGTACTGATCTCAAGTAACGGTATAGGCCTATAATAAATGTTGATCTTTGAGTACAAGTGACTTTTCATTAACTATGCTTTCAGTGTTATACCTTTATCAAAAACGATCGGAGAATGTAGATTAAGAATCATATCTCATGTTGAATAAACATTTAAGTAGTCTATGTACCTAGTTGCCAAGGAGATGTATCTTGGTAAAGCCCATATTGGTTAGGGCTGGTTTAAATGTGTCTAGAGCAATGTATCCTATATTTTATGGCTTTGCAGCTTTTATTGGACTTGGATTAATAGCTGGATTGATCGTAGGTTATCCTACTTTTTTGCTTGTAGTATTTGCTTTCCTATTCATTTTATTCCTAGCAGCACCTATACCTGAACATATAAAACAAGTAAAGATTAAGAAAGCTCTAAAGATCCTAAAAGCCATAGTTATCGACTTAGAAGACGAAAGTAAGCTAAGGCTCAGTAAGCCTCTAAGGCTTAGACCCATAATCTTCAGGGCCGAAGCCAGTAAATCATGGGACAGAGGACCCTATTATGTATGGTCATCGAGGATAGAGCCGAGAGGAGTTTATGAGGTTAGGAGTAGCTATGAGTTCGCTGACTTGAGCTACGCTATTGTGGTGGACAAGAGTGGTGTGGGAGGAGCGATCTTGCCGGGAATAGAGTTTGATGAACCCGGACTACGTGACATAGTCCTTCTCTACATCCCCTCTAAACAACCACTTCTTGATCCCTCTTATCATGTACTTAAAAGCCCTTGGGGTCAGAGGATTGAAATCAGAATTCAGGGAGGTCCCGGCGTTAAGGGAGAGGCCAGGCTTTCTGGGGGAGGAAAGGCCTCGGTATACCTGGTTGCCGAGTATCATGGGACTTGGATAAAGACCTTCTTCACCAAGAAGGTAGAACTTCCAATTTCACGTCAAGTGAAGATTAAATTGGCTACTCTAAGAAGTGGTGAAATAGTGTGGTTCTCAGCTAAGCTTGCCCTAGACACCCCTATACTCGTGGTAGCTCATAAAAAATCTAGTCCAAGAGCCTTAGCCTGGCGTTTAACCAAGCCGCTCATAGCGGGGGATATGCCGCACTATAGCCTAGAGATAGTGATCAAGCAGGGTATATTGAAGAAATTCATGGATAAGATAGGGTTACGTGTAATCAAGCAACAAAAATAGCTGTAAAAACCTTATCTTAGCTCGAACTCGTAATAGCAGTTTTCCGACTCCCTGTACATGCAAGTTCAAAAATAGTAATGGGAGGGTCAGAAAATATGTTAATTTACTTAATTATTACATTTTAAGGTACTATTAGGAAGACCTATCACATTCTATTGCTCCGGTAAACGGATGAAAGTAGCAGTTACAGTTGAGATTTCTCAGCCCGTAGTACTTCCTGTGTAACTTCTTTCTGCTCTATACCTTAGTGGCTTCAGCTATTTCAGTTAGCAGTTCTTCTAATTTAACAAGTTTAAATAGTTCTAAATGCCCTTATTATAAAAAGCTTAATTGTATGAAGTAGGTAGTATATTGGGAAGGTAGATTTGGCTTTAGGGAGGGAGCAGATCCAATCCCTCAGCAAGAAGCTAGATGATGTTGTATTGATAAGTAAGATACTCCTCAATGGCTCCTTGCTCTTGTCTGACAAAATAAGTGGTGATGTAAACATAAGAGCAGTACTTGGTGATGTGTGTGGTGATAGGTTCTGCCTCACCACAATACGTCTACCGGACGGCACCTCATCCTATATATTCTCGCGTGGAGGTCAGATATTCGCCTGTATCCTAGGGGGTGGTGAGGGTAAGGTATATGGGTTAGAGGTGCTGAATAGGCTCTCGCCCCTCGCCAGCGGTACTAGAATAAACGTCTACTCTTTTAATGAGGATATGCTCGGTAACTTACTAGCAGATATAAACGCTGTTCTCTCTGGAAGGGTAAGTAAGCCTATCGAGACAAAGCCAGTGGATCCTAAGTCCTACATCGTGAAAGGCCTCAAGGAGATAGGGATCCTCGCCTCTGATGTAGCCCTAGCCGAGGCTAAGGATTATGCAGTGATAGACCTGGTATGTAATACGGACGTACCAGCGCCTCCGAAGGACGTGTTCTTAACTACGCTCAAGTACTACATAGAGGCCTTCAGTGTTAGGGGGTTAAAGAGGAAGGTTAGGATCGTCCTACATCACAAGAAGACACATACTGAGACCTTTGACATAGGCGATAGGATAAATGTCTGGAGAGCCCTGGGTTCAGTACCTAAAGTTCTTTGGAGGCATAGGCTCTACATAGACAAGTTCAAGTATAAAATTAAGGGCGGGAGGCTAGAGATAAGCTTGATACTTAAGAGGCTCAGCTTATATTCGACAGCTAACATGGACATAGTAGCCCGTGAAGTTTGGGAGGAGATAAAGAAGATCTGGGAAGGGGATGTAGTGGTTAAGGTGAAGCTAGGGGCTTTAGGCCTCGAAAGCAGAGCACCCTAACCCATATGCTCCAACCCTTCCCCTAACCCCTATCCACCGCTTAAACACTTTTGTTAAGAATTCTGATTGGGAACTCTTCAACCTCCTCAGCAGTAGCTCTCTCCCTAGGGTAAGATGCGGTTCCTGGTGTAAAGGTTTTTGTGGGTCTGTGCAGGTCTTTCTGTTCTGGAGTTGAGAATACTTCGTAGATGTGGGGCATGCGCGGTTCGCCCGAATGGTACCCATGGCCCCCGCGTGGAGTGGCTCGTAGCCACGATGAAGCCGGGCAGGGGCATAACCCGCCCTAGCAAGACCTACAATGACCTAGGACGGGAAATGGTCAGTATGTGGTACGCCTAGTGCTAGTCCTTTGTAGTGTGGTTTTTCTTCTTTAGTTAGTGGTAGGGGCAGAAACATTAATCTGTAGCTTTCTATATCATTCTATATCTTTTTATCCCTTTTAAGGCTATGAGATAGGCTGAGGCGGTATGTCTATCGAGTCCGTATTTCTTCATTACTTCATCATGTTCTTTTGAATGTGTTGTTCCTTTTGGGTCTATGTATTCAGTATTGATAGAGTAGAGTGGTGCCTTCATGGATATTGTTTCTATTACTGAACTGTGAAATAATACTGATATCTTCCAGTTATAGTTCCTATGTAGTCTCCTACCATTCCTAATCCATAGTAGTTTCAACCTACCCAGTATACTCGGGTTCTCTAGAAATAACGTCTTTACTCCATGATGGTAAGCGTATTGAAGCATTCCATGTACAGCCATACCAATCAGTATTCTGGCTTTTCTCCTAGGATAACCTCTTCTAGTAGCATCTTCAAACCAGAATGTCTTAACATCTCTTAATCTACCATACCTATCAATTATAGCTAGATTAATCCTATCAACATTAACATCAACACCCCCATATAATCTACTATAATTCCTCCTATACCTTACCATGCATTTATAGTAGAAGTTTAGTGGTATCGTTAGCTGTATCTCGCCGTGAATCCATAGCTTATTCTTTCTGACTCCATAGTCTTTGATAACTATTCTGGCTGTGTGTTTTTGTTTTTCTTCGAGTATCTTGTCTAGTAGTAATTTATAGTTCTTTGGTATTGTTGGTTTAATCGTTATTCTTTCTGAGTTGCCATTGTAGTTTATGGTTGTTATGTGGAACTCGTAGCCTTGTTTAAGAGTTATGTTCCTTACTGGGTATTCTTTCTCTGTCTGCTGGAACATGAGCCAGTCTCCAAGTCCTACTTCTTTGAAGTCTATGCCTAACTGTCTACAGGATTCGTAGATGCCTCTAACTAGTACTATTACTCCATCCGTATACCTACGGTTAGGGATTATCTCATAGATTATCTTACGGAAGGTGTTCTTCCAACCAATATCAGTAGCAGGTAAAATAGGGAACTGTTTTACTAAGCTGAGCATTCTATGAGAAGCTATCTTGAAGAGCCAGGCGGTACTCAGTAACTTCCTAGCCTCTCCACCATCTATGTTAAATGGTAGGGTAAGCGTTATATAACTCATATAGGGGATTCCCCAATAAATTTATAAATTAAGAAGAACTAATAAATATATCGGTGACCGCTGAGCCACCTACGGGAGCCTCATTGGCTCCCCTCAGGAACTCAGCGGAGACCGTGATGAACCAAACCGTGTCCGATACAGAACGATATAGTTTGATAGATGAAGACACGGTTTAGGTGAACGGCCTTCCCAGCAAGCTGACAGGAGTTAAATTGTAAGGACCCTCAAAATATTTTTGCCTAAGTACATTCTTTCAAGACATTTATCTGAACCCTCCATACATTAACCTTTATCCCTTATAGGCAGGTGAGGCGATGATGGAACTGAAAGGGTCTTCGTTGTTCAGCTTTATCATATAGTGTTAGATAGATTTAGGTGTAGGACCGCGTTGCCTGTCTCAATAACTTGCTCAGTTTGGCTATACGTACGTATGTACCGAATAATGCTATACACTCACCCGTAGACTAAGCATTTATATGCCTTCTAAGAGAGCTGGCTAAGTAACTGTGGACATCGCCTAACTATCGCTATAGATGAGGCTCATGCGTAAGCCTCCTATGTTCACCGTGCGTAGTAGAGGTTTTAAATCACTATAGCAACTAAATAAGCTTTAACCTCTTCATGACCTCGATTAAGGAGCTTATTTTTGTGTATAGCTATTATTATAGAGGTGTACTGTATGAAGGTGTTCGTTGCGGGTAAAGGTGGCGTTGGTAAATCAGTTATTGCTGTAGGTCTAGCTAAAGTCCTTGCTGATAGAGGCCATAGGGTTTTAATTATAGATGCCGATGAATCTAACGCGTGTCTTTACAAAATGTTGGGTGTTAATGCTCCTAGACCGATTATAGAGTACTTAGGTGGAAGGAAACGTGCCGCTGAAGCTATGTTAAAGAGAAGTGAGATCGATGTACTTAACGTGCTCGCTAGAGCTCGAGAGAAGATAATTGTTGATGACATACCCAGCAACTATATTGCGAAGACTAACGGGATAGAGCTTATCGTGGTTGGAAAAGTTAGAGAGTTCTGTGAAGGATGCGCATGCCCTATAAACTTCGTGACCAAGGTTTTTCTTAAGTACCTAGATCCTCGCGGTAGGGTAGTTATTGTTGATAGTGATGCGGGTGTTGAGCACATTGGTAGAGGTGTTGAAGAGACTGTAGATACGATTTTAGCTATTGCGGATCCAACATATGAAGCACTATCAATAGCATCTATACTGAGAGATCTTGCGAATAAACTTGGAAAGAGATTTCTACTCATCATAAATAAGGTAAGCAAGGAGATCGAAGATGTTGTTAAGTCCATAGCTAGAAGCCTAGATCTGAAGATCACCGCTATTGTACCGTTTGATGAATCTGTAGCTAGATCGATGCTCTTAGGAAAACCCCTTGAAATCTCCGCATCTAGACAATCACTAGAGATAATAGCTGATACGCTAGGACTAAGGAAGTAGTTCCATACTATATAGCATTCAATTAGTAATTCAGTAAGCAGCATCGGCGCCTCCTAGATCTAACGGGTTTCAAGCATTCGCATCACGCCAATTACTACTTCAGAGGGTGTTAAGGGCTGAAGAAGCAAACAAAGTAGATCCTTTTATAGTTAATGATGTTGCAAGAGAAAAGAAGTTAAGTTTACATCTTATCTTTATTTTCATTATCTTAGACTTGTTGAGATTCTGACCATCATAACTTAATCACAATATCGCAGTGAAGCTTAAAGAGATTAAAGTGTAAGGAGTGGTGAATTGATAATTATCATTATCTAATTTCTTTATTTCTTAGGATGATGCTATTTTCTGGGAACTTCAAGCCCTAGCTGTCCACTTAACTTACCTGGATGCATGTCTCGGCTAATCATCTGTGAAGTTTAAAATCTCAAACTAAGTGGTTCTATACCTAAGATAATATCTATTACTTACATCAAAAGTCTTTACTTCTTTATGATTCTCTTTATGATGTTGATTACCTCATTAAGAACTTGCCTAGCCTTCTTAATAAGCTCTAATGCATCGTCCTTTGAGTAAAGTTCGCTAGGGGTTTTTAAGGATCTCACATCCCCATATGTAGATATCCCATGAAGTATGGCTACTTCGTCAGCTATTTGCGCTATCTTAAGAATCTTATCCTTGTATCTTTGAAGTTCCTCCCTTTCGTTAGCGAGTTCCATGAGCGTGTCCCCCACATCATGCCTCCAAGGAACTGGTTTATATAGGGCAATTAACGCTTTAGCCGCATTCTCTATAGACAGTTGGGCGTAGTGAACAGCTACATAATATAATCCGTCTTCAAAACATCTTTCAGCAGTTTTAAGATGCTCATTTGCTAACTTAAGTCTATACTCATACTCACTAATAGGGTCATTACTTAACACTATTCTGAAAGGTATGATTAATTTCTTGGGTGTAGTCCATACATCCCTCACCCTCCTCATGCCGAGTTCCTTAAGCTTCTTAAGTAGCTTCTCCTTAATCTTAGTAAGTCTGCCATCCTTATCATACATAATTATACCATCATAAACTGCATTAAGTAATGTAGAGAAGGATATATTCCTAACAAGCTCGTCAAAGGATACGACTAAGACCGTTGTATCTCTATGAACCTTAAACCTAAAGTCCCTTAAGGCACTATAAGCTAGCTTAAGATCCTCATCACTAACCTCCTTAAGGACTATGAGGAAATCGTAATCACTCCAATCCTTATAATCACCCCTAGCCCTAGAACCAAAAAGGAGTACAGCAACAAGCCTATCACCAAAAACTCTTAGTAGGGGATTGATAACTAAATTCCTCACAAACCCCTCACCATGAACACCCCTTAAGTCAGTAGCAACCACACTAGCCACCCCTCAAAACGCTGTAATCATTAACTCCCAGTAAATTAAGGATTATTGAGTATATAAATAGGTAAGACAACCCAGCAATTGAATGTGGTATACATAAGAGCTCTAAATAATGGTTTCATTCCTAAAGTTCTTAAAGTTCTGTTGGATCTATAACCTTAAGACTAGGGATCTTTCTATATGCCTTATCTATGGATATTATTACTCTATTTATTACTCTATCATAGAGAAGTGCTGAAGCCGCATGTAACGAATCGAAGTATGTTATGCCGTACTTGTTTCTTAATTTTGAAGCCAGTATGAGGGTTTCAGATGTTAGCGGTACCTCTCCTAGATTCCTTATGCTTTTGAATGATGCTATGTCTCTTGAGACTACACTCATCATAGCCTCTAGACCTCAGTACTAATTCGTATTCCATGTAGGCTGATGTAGGTACTGCTACATTACTTGACCTACCGGAGACTACATCATTAAATATTTTCACGGCTACTTCATGGTATTTATCAGCCTTATTTATGAAGGCTATTAACATATCTAACTCAATTACTGGCATGTAACTCCCTCATCAAGAGCTTATCAGCAAGTTCTTCAACAGCCTCATAGGTTAAGTTAGGGTCGTTATACTTACCCTTCAAGTACTTAATAGAGTTCTTAATTACCTTAACTATAGCTATATTATGTTGCTTATCAATTTCCCAAATAAGCACATCACCCTCCTCAATACCCAACTCCTTCCTAACCTTAGCTGGAATATTAGTTAAACCCTTCTTAGAGACTTTGCTAACCAACAACTAAATCGCCCAGTATAACTATATAATCTAAAGAAATTAAATGAACTCTAAGTATCTCAAGGAATCACCAAGCATTAAGAGTGATGTGATTTACTGAGGTAAGTTACATCATTACTTTATCCCTTACTAGGCTGTTTATATAATGGTGAATACTTGTGACTAAGCCCGTACATAGGTCTCAAAGCCCTCTCATGATGATTATTTACTCAACTAGGAGAGGCTCGACTGAGTTAATAGCTAGGGAGATAGCGAGAGGTCTTGGCGGGGCTGAACTCGTTAATCTTAGTAAAGGGAGACCTAAGTCATTAAGTGATTTTGTGGTTGTAGGCAGTCCAATATACTATGAGAGACCCCTACCTGAGGTTACTGACTTCATAAGATGCACCAGAGGTTTAGAGAGGAGGGTTGTGGCAGTCTTCATTGTTTGTATAGCTGACGTATTTGGTTTCTTGGGGAGGAGGGTTGCTGAACGTATATACTTAAACTCCTTAAAGAAACTAATTAAAGGCGAGATAATCAGTGAGAGAATCTTTAGAGGATGGTTAAGGGGCGTGAATAGGGGCACATTAAAGGAGGCTTACTCATGGGGTGCCACATTAGCTAAACTATTAAAGGATAGGGTAAGCACGTAATAGCTGGGTGTTACGTGTTTGAGATTAAATAAGGTCTTAGTAGGCCTTCTCATAATTGCTTTAATTACCTCATTAATACTTTGCCTTAAGCTCCATTATGAACTAACGTACCTGAAACCACGCTCTTACCGAAGCAACATTAATAGCCTAGTTGAGCTACTTAGGTATTCCTTGGATTGCATTGATGCATTGATATGGGGTATTGAGTCATGGAGCAATTCTGGCGATACTGATGAGTTACATGTTTATATAGGTGTCCACCTACATCACGTTACTAACTACTTAAGTATGGCTGAGCACTACGCATCTAAAATAGACTATAACACCTACGCGGCATTGAGTGAGTTAGAGGTACTACTACATACATGGCTCAATAAACTTAATGAGAACCCAAACAAGACATTTAATTTCCTTAAGAACAAGTTAAGCAGTATTAAGGAGTTAAGGGGGTTACTCAACTCCTTGATTAATCAGTATGTAGAGGTAGGTAACGGTGCTGAGGTGGGAGAGGTTCAGCCCATAATTAATGAGTTAAGGGATTTAATACGTGAGTTGCAGAGCAAGACAGATAGTGAACTGACTTAAGCTCAAGTATATAAAGGCATACCTAACATATCTTAATGTAGGTGTTCTGCATGGCTATATACCTGGTTGAGTTATGGATACCTAAAGAAGGCATGGAGGGTAAGTGCTTAGAGATTAGTTCTAAGGTCTTAGACTACGTAAGGAGAAATAGAGAGGAGTTTAAGGAGTTAAAGTCCTTAAGACTTCTACGTATCTTCATAGGTAGTAAGCCGTGGTGGGTGACTGTTCAGGAGTATGATGATCTTAAGCCTATGGAGGAACTAGATAAGAGAATAGTTAACGATAAGGAATATATAGGGCTCATAATGGAGTGGAAGAAATGTATAGAGTATAAAGAAAGTAACGCACTACTCCTAATGGGCCTCCTAAGAGATAAATGGATAGAGGACTAAGTAATTAGCTCCCATTTTGTACGCATGAAGTGAGCACTATATACTTTAATGCGGGTTTGAAATAGGCAATTAAATCTAGGTGTTTAAGTATAGTATAAGTATAATTTGCATCCTCCGGGGTTTTAGTGTGATCGAAGCAGTATTTTTAATTACACTTAATCTTTAACACCTAGCGTACCTTCATTACCATCACTTCAACCTCTTGGCTAAGATGATCTCTTTACCTATTACTTCATGAGGTATTAAGTCCTTAATGAATTCCTCATATATACGGTTACTTACGTAAAGAATAGCGCTGTTAAATCCCTTACGTTTAGCTAAGTTAAGTACGTAGTTTAAGGAGTCCTTAATGAGTGTTTCAGACCTAACCCATAAGAACACCCTAGCAACGTCTTGTAAGCCCCATAAGGACTCTATAAGGAAGACCGTGTCAAGGCCCCTCACATACCCCTCAACACTCCTTAATATTCTTTCCTCTATTGAGTATCCCCAAGTACTTTTAATCCAAGCAGTAAATGAAGACTCTATTCTTGGCGATATGAAAACCATATCCTCGATAAGTGAGTACTTCGCGGGATATTCATCAATCCAGTAATCTACATATGTATTACGAAGCTTAGTTAAGTTAACCTTAAGGTAGACGATGTTAAAGGCTCTCCTTGTAAGTCCGCATTTTTCGTAGAACCCTATAGCTTCTTTACTAGGCCATACGGAGATAGTGTCGCATCCACTTCCTTCAGCTATTTCTATTGCTTTATTGACAAGCGCTTTACCGATTCCTCTACCCCTATAGTCCTTATGCACTTCAAGAACATCAATAAAGGCAGTCTTACCTAAAGGGCTCGGTTCCTTACCTATGTAGAGTTCTAACTCACCAACTACCTTACCATTAACCTCAGCAACGAGAGGGTACTGTCCGTTAATTAACATGTAATTCAGATGAGGTGCTAAAGTCTCAATACTCATCCATGGACCCCCATGAGCAAACCTCTCAGCAACACTAAGTTCCTCATAACTAACGACCAATTCCTTATTACCAACTTTCTTAACCCACTTATCAATGCTCGAACAGTAAACCTCAACTATATCCTTGGCGTCATCAAGGGTTGCTAACCTGATTTTGACACTCATAAACACACCATTAATCCATACGTAATCTACTTAATATCGATGCTTAAGGCGTATTTACCTAATCCTTTGTATATGTGTTTATAGATATTTTAATAGGGGCGTATTAGTGGATATTCTTAAGCTACTTAAGACCAAGGTGATACCGCCTGATGATGCTAGCTACGTAGTTAGCTTGGTTGTTGAGGGTTTAGCTAGTGATGTTGAGTCGGTATTTATTAAGGGGTTAAGTAGGGTTAAGAAGGTTGTTCTCGCTAAGGCATTCACTAAGTATGGGTGGGTATTGGCTATTTATGGCGCTATAGGCATGACCTATAAGGATCTCCTACTAATTTACTATAACCTAGAAAACCCTAGGTGGACAGCGTCAGCATTAATACATGAGGCTGTACATATAGGTTTAGGTATCTCAAGAGCAGATACCTTAGATCTAATTAATGATGAGACCTTAGCCTACGTAGCTAGCTTTAAGTCAGGTATGCTTGACCTATACATAAACAGTATCAACTACGCCGTAAGCATGCTATCTAACTGCGTGAAGGCTTACGATGAATATGACTTAAGTAACATAGTGGTCCCTAGGCTAATAGCCCATAAGCTAACTAACTACGAGTTTAAGGAATTACTTAAGTTAGTGGATACGGATAAGGCATCGTTAATTAAGCTATGGTTACGTAGTGAACCAAGCACGCACGAGCTAAGGGCCCTAGCAACAGCGTTAAAACTCATTGGGTTAAAGATTAAGGAACTCCAAAAGTACGCATGCCGTGAAGTTAAGGAAAGCTTAGGGATTGCTGAATATGACTTTAGGTATGAAGGTGTTGACGGTAGTTTCTTAAGGATGATTAAAGTACTTGATAGAGCGGCTGAAGATAAGGAGAGGGCTCGTAAAGTACTTGAGCCCTGGTGGGATGAGCTTGAGGACCTTAAGGACTTAGTAGATACCTATCTAGACTTACGTAGCGGTAGGTTAGACATACTTAAGAAGATATTAAAGGACTTACGAACTAATAACTAAGCCAAATCCCCATAATAGATGTGAGTTAGCAAGTGTTTACGAAATACGTATGTGGGTGGCTTTATGGGTAATGCCCGCGTTTATCCCTTGATTAAGTTGAGTGAAGTTGTTAAGTGTATTATCCTGCGCAGGATTAATAGGTTTGTTGTTGAGGTCTTTATTGTTGGATCTATAGTTAACGCGTATATGAACAATACTGGTAAATTAGTGGATTACTTAGTTAAGGGTAAGTTAGGTTACTGCATACCTAAACATTCAGGTAGGACTAGGTACGTATTGGTGGCTATCAGGGATAATGACTTAGCTACATTGATAGATACACGGTTACAGACGAAGGCTTTCGAGGTCTCTATTAGTAAGGGTTTAATCCCTTGGTTAAAGGGTTGCTTCATAGTAGGTAGGAATGTTAGGTTAGGTGACTCAATCGTAGATTACCTAGTGGGATGCGATGACCTTAACATATATCTCGAGGTTAAGAGCGCCGTATTAAGGTGTGGGGACTACGCTATGTACCCTGATTGCCCATCAGCGCGTGGGAGGAGACATATGGCTGAATTATTAAGGCATAGGTTGAGAGGTGGTTATTCTGCCGTGGTGTTCATAGCTGCATTACCTCATGTTAAAGCGTTTAGACCTAACTGTGCTGTTGATGAGAAGTTATGCACGTATCTGCATAAGGCTAATGAGGTCGGCGTACTGATTAAGTCGGTGGCCCTATACTTCAATCCTAGGGATGGCTACGTGTATTTATATGATCCGGATCTTAAGGTAGTTTTAAGTCCTGATATACACGCATAAATACCTTAGCTACGTGCGGATATATTGGTGAGTACGTTGCCCCATTCATTAAGGCTCTTCATAATCTCTGTAGCTACACTTATAGTCACTACATTAGTAATCATATGCAGTGTCTATACCTATAGGGATGTTCAAGTGTTTTACTGTATCGGTGTTGAGAATGAGCTTATGGATGGGCTTGCTTATGATTATAGAATTGCTATAGATATTGATGGTAGGGTGTTTACGTACCTTAGTGATAGGGCCCTTTACACGATCCTACCATCGCCTGAGGACGTGATTAGATTTAAAGAACTTACAGTGCCAACAGACTTCTCTGTGTTCGTATATAGGGTTGGTGATGAAGGTATTGAGTTTATGAAGAGTTATTACCAAGAGTATTTCAGAGTGGATATCGATGAGTTGTTAAGAGATAAGAATCCAGGCACTTACCTAATTAACGTTACTCATAGTTCCTTTGAGGAACTTGACAGTACGCGTAAAGTTACTGAGAGGGAGGTTTTTAGTGTATTAGTTATTAAGTCCAAGAACTCCTACTCCTTTATTCCCCTAGATAAAGAATATCACATTTACGTTAATGGCCTTACCCAAAGATTCTATGACTTTAAACATAAGTTTAAGGTATTACTGATTAACCCGGTATTTACTTACATTAAAGCATCTGCTTGGTATATATACCCGGTAGTATTAGGGTTAAGTGCTTACTTACTCATTAGTGTTAAGAGCTCCTTAAGGAGGTCAGTAAAGGCCCTTGTATTGGTGTTAATGATTATTAGCATATTCATATATGTAAATACTTTCATTAGCGGTGAAGTGAATGGGTTCGCTGAGTACTCAACGAGGCATATTAGTGGTGAGGTTGTTCATGAGGCTAAACAGGTTGTCTATGGTATTATTAAGCATGTAGAGGTTAACTTAAGTAATGATGTAGTTAGGTTAAGGTTTGCTGATATGCTTAGTCAAGAGGAACTAGAGGCGCTTAAGTTACTTACTAAGTTAAGAGGTAACGATACCATAGCGTTCAGGGTATTGACCATTAACCCCTATGTTGAGGTACGTGCGAATCTTGAGGGCTTTAAGGAGGGAGTGTTAAGAATCACTAAGTTAAGTAGGTTAAGTGATATAGTTATAGAGTTAAGGCGCTTAAGCCCTAAGTACGTTGGTTTAGGAATTAAGCGTCCATTAGTAAAGAGTGTTGATTTGTATTTAGCTGTAGGCGTACCTAAGACAGAGTACGTATGGATAAAAATGTTATAACTAGTTAAAGATAGCTAGTTAAAAGCATAAATCTTATAGCACGCGGCAATGTGCCTACACATATGAATAGAGTTGTCTCTGAATGTTCTTTAAGGTGTTCATACGGTGTTTCATGAACGTTCCTCGGCTTTGCTTTTCAAGAACGTCTCACTAATTTATGATCGGTGGAAGTGATGTTCACTAGGTACGTAGCGATAGCGGTATTGCTTGCAGTCGTAATTGGCGGGTCATTCATATACGTGATGACCCAGCAGGGGGGTGCGAACCCTACGGAAACAACTACGGAAACCACAACCCCAACGACTACCCCATCAACTGAGAATATTATTGACTACATGAAGAAGCTAGGTTATGAAGTACTTAAGTTAAGGAACGAGGGCTACGCTACTGTCCATATGGAGTACCTACTACTTTCTGCTAAGTACCATTACTTACATGGCGATATTAGTAAGACATTAGAGTTACTTAATGAGGTTTCTAAGGAGTTAGAGAGTCCTGAGTTACTACCTGAACTACCCATCACTGAGTTCGAGGTTGCTGACGGTTACGTAAACATAACTAAAGCACCTACAGTCGAGGACTTCGTACCTATAGGTAAGGTATTCGTACTTACCAGTAAGGGCTACTTAGACTACCCAAGGAACGACCCTCAATGGAAGCTTAGTTGCTTCATAATGTTGGCTATAGGTAAGTCTGAGGATGGTAAGTACTTCATGTACCAAGGGAGGCTCCCATTAAAACCTGAGGAAGGCTCATTTAGGCCTAGGGTCTTCATAGGTGGTAAGTGGGTCATCCTTAACATAACGTTTGCAGGTCCGTTATACTATGATGATGGTGAGAAGTTCAGGTACCCAACGGTCTACCAGTATGACATCTCGGGTAGGTATATGCAATGGATTAGTTACGACCCTGAAGGACGTAGATGGTTCCACGCGATTAAGGATTTAGAGTCAGGTACTGAATTAATAAGCATTAAAGCTAAAGTAGTAAGCCCACCAACGTGGCTTGGTCAATGGGGCTCACTGTACTTAGCTCACGGAGTCTATCCCAAAAGACCCGGTGTTGATTTATGGAGTGGTTTCTGGGATATATGTGAGGCCAGTATGAAAGTAACTTATAATGGAATTACTAAGGAGTACCATGGACTATTCGTATTTGATAGAGCATCACATAGAATTTACGGTATTGAAGATATTAGGAAGGCAGGGCCCTTAGGAGCACCGCTAGAGTTCTCATGTATGGTGATATATCAGGATAATCTAGTGATTACGGTCGCTTACTCAAGAAACCCATCAACACTTAACCTAAGCTTCCCATTACAGCATCAATTAAGGGTTGAGCTACTTAATAGGAACCTAACGTTGATAACTAATGATATAGTATTTAGAGAGTTCGGTAATGAACTGCAGCCCAGTGAATTCAACATCATAGCTAAATTCAGCGACAAGACGTACTTAGACATTAAGGGTAAGGTAGTGAACTACTGGCCACCTAAGTGGGTTGGTGGTAGAGGAACTTGGTGGAACCCTAAGGGTGCATTCACTTGGGGTAGGGCTTTCACGGTCTGGGAAGGAGGTTTAGTAATTAATAGTGAATACATACCAGTAAATGCTGTAGGTGTTGGTGAGTTCACTAGGTATAGTGAGGGTCAGCAACCAGAAGTAACTACATGTCCATTAGACGGTAGTTGCTGGAAGTAATGACTTTTTAAGTAGGTAAAACAATAAATTAATTCTTTGCTTTATTTATTGGTCTAAGCCTATCTAAACCCTCTTAAGACTTCGTCCCAAATCCTCATATACTTACCTAACCTATCGTCCTCTGATAACGCCTCAATGAGTTCGGGGTTCCTTACTAACCTAATCAGTATTGTTTGCTCCCCCTTAGGTCCCATGGTTGCTTTAATACCTTCCCTAACTGTTACGTAGCCTAGATCTCTTAATTTCATAACCGCTTTCTCAACGTCTTTAGGGTTAGGTATGTTCTCACCTAACGTCCTCCTAAAACCACTTACTTCAGCAACTAGTTCAGGTAACCATAGAGCACCCATACATACGGCTAGAACCCTAAGGACATCACCCATAACGAACTCAATACCCGACCTACTTGATAATATCTCACGTGGGCCCAATACTTCACCTACGTAAGTAACGTTAAGGGAGGTAAATAAAGTTACGTAGAACTATCCGAAAACTAAATATACCTCCCACTCCGAGGTATATATGGTGAGTAACGTGAGTGAGGAAGTGATAGTCACTACAACAGACTACGTGCCTGGCTACAGAATAGTTAAGGTGCTAGGTGTTGTCTCGGCAAGTGGTGTTTGGGCTAGGCATATAGGTAGGGACATAGTTGCTTCATTAAGGAACATAGTTGGTGGTGAGATAAGGGAGTATACTGACTTACTTAGGAGGGCTCGTGAGGAGGTTATTAGGAGGCTTAAGGAGGAGGCTAAGAAGTTAGGTGCTAATGCAGTAATATGTGTTAGGTTCTCAACATCAGGTGTTATGCAGAGAGCTGCTGAGGTAATGGCTTACGGTACTGCCGTGGTTATTGAGAGGGAATGAGAGGAGTTATTAGGCGATGAGGTTAGTAACTAAGCTACTTATTTATATAGCGGTATCCTTCATACTAGCCTTTATCATAGACGCATACTTAGTTACTACTGGTGTTGACCAAATCAAGTTCTCTATCATGGCGGCAGTAAGGATGTTTACGCCTTTAGCGGCAGTCATAACTATCTTACTTATTGAGGGTGAGAAGGTCATTGAGGGGTTAAAAGGCTATGGGTTAAGGTTATTTAAGCTGAGGTATCTCCTATTAGCTCTATCAATACCCTACCTAATTTACGGTTTAGGGGTTCTCTATGCTTTAATCGCTAATATGCCATTAGTAAACCCAATCATTAAGATTAGTGAGGAGTATGGCGCTGAAATACCTATGGACCCTAATGTCCTCCTAATGCTGTCACTCCTAACTACGGTCCTAACTGGGCTCACTATTAATACGGCCTGCGCTTTCGGTGAGGAGATTGGTTGGCGTGGGCTTCTGCTTGATGAGTTAATTAAGGTTCTCGGGTACTTCAGGTCTGTTGTGGTTATAGGTGTTATTTGGGCCTTATGGCATGCTCCACTGATAGTACTTATAGGGTTTAACTACCCGCACCATAGGGACTTGGTAGGTGTCTCAATGTTTATAGCTATATGTATAGTCCTAAGCGCTTTTCTAGCCCTACTTAAGTTGAAGAGCGGTAGTGTAATACCCTCCGCCATAACCCACGGTACCTTCAATGCTTGTCGTGGGTTAATGCTGTTTACAGTAGATGTTGAGGATGAGTTACTGACGATGCCTGTAGGTGTTTTAGCGTTACTATCAATGATTACTATCTACGTCATTCTTCACCTAGCCCTACTTAGGGGAGGCCTACATGGTGGAGAGTAAGTACGTGCTTTACGGATTGATAGCGGGCGTCATTAGCGGGGCTATTCAGGGGACTTATGCATTCTTAATTACCTTACCTAGAGCCGATGAGGTGATTAATGAGGCAGTTAACATAACGCACATGCTTGGTATTAACGTAAGTGAGTATAAGGACATTATCTATTTAGCCATATACTTAACACCAGTATTAACGGCGGTATTTATGCTTATTTTAGGAGCTATTTTTGGCGCATTATTTGAGTTCTTAAGTAAGAGGTTAAGAACGTATCCAGCCCTAATAACTACTTTAGGTATTATGGCACTGATTTTAGCTGTTCCTAACATTGCTGTAGGTTCTTATGGGAAAGCGTTAAGTAACTTACTTGGCGTAGCTATATATGGCGCTGTACTGACCGTACTGGTTATTAGGGGGTTAAAGGTACGTTGTGAGGTTTATGGATGAAGAGAAGGTTATGAGAAAGTTAATTAAGGATTTAAGAACAGGCCTATACGTAGCCATGATTATGTACTTACTAAGTAAGTACGGCACGCTCCATGGATATAGGATTAGGGTTCTTATTCAGGAGGTCTCGGGGGGTTACTTGAACCCTAGTGAAAGCACTATATATGAGTCGTTAAAGATGATGAGTAAGCTAGGGCTCGTTGAGTCTTTCTGGGCTGAAACAGGTTACGGGCCTCCCAGGAAGTACTATAAATTAACTGATTTCGGTATGAGGATATGGGGTAGGTTGAGGAGTGAGTTAAGAGGGTTTATCAAAATTATTAGGGAGGTGGTAGGTGATTTAGGTGATTAACTCACCTATGTTTTTCATGGGGCTCTTCATAACTGTCACAAGTATAGTGCTCTACTCAATAGTCCATAGGTTACCGTTCAATCCGTTCTTAGGGTTTAGGATAGGGTACTCATACCTCTCTAGGGATTTATGGGTGAAGTTGAATAAGGTTGCTGCATTAGTCTTTATGTTCGTTGGCCTAGTTACTACAGTTCTTTCAGTGATTATTGCTGATGAGGTAATTGTTCTTGAGGTATTCCTAGGCTTAATCATAGTTTCATTAGTGGTACTGATTAATTACTCATCTAAGGCGGCTGAGCTAGAGCTTATGAAGATACCTGAACATAGGGAGGTTGGGAAGGTAGAGGTACTGACTCCATTCTACCCATCAATAGCTCACATAGTAATTACGTTGGTACCTTACGTCTTAGGGATTACGTTCATAGCGCTTAACGCGCACTCACTACCCGATAGTGTCGCGATACACTTCACGAGTAGCGGAGCACCTGATAGGTTTATGCCTAAGACCCAAGCCCTAATACTAATGACCTTCACACCCACCTTCGTAATTGGGTTAACCCTATTTTTCTACTACTTAGGTGTTAAGAAACCTGAAATATACTACAGGCCCTGGTTAAGAGGTAAGTTACGTATCTTCGTCACGTTCATATATACTTTCTTATCGTTAACCTCACCACTTGCATCTATAGCCATGGTAGATACTGTATGGTTCAATATATATGGGGAGCACCTAACACTACTAACGCATCTAATGATGGCCTTAATCATAGTGATAATAGCCCAAATAATATACTTCATAGCATACATAACCAAACACTACCTTAAGTACAAATCTCAAACACGGATAATATGAAGAAATTAAATTATTTTGAGTTTCATAACATATCCTAATCTCATTGCAGCACCACTTATATATTTAAAGTCATAGTCTCTTGTAACTAATTCCTCATCCCTATTTATGACCATTGCGGCTATTAGTAAGTCCGAAAAAGCCTGCGGCTTACCTATTTTAAGAAGTTCTAACTGGAGTTTATGTGCCGTAATAAAATCTTGCTTAACAGGGAAGATTATTCCTCCATAAAAGTATTTATAGTAAATTATCCTGGGGTATTCTATAAAAGTAACAACTGTTATGTCCTCATTAATGGTTTTCCTTAACCTTACTCTATCAATGACTACATTCGTATCTATTACAGTCATTTTAATCTCTCCTTTTCCTTAAGTTCTAAGGAATCCACATCATATATCTCAAGATCCACCACCAAATCTTCAGGTTTAATATTTAAGTCTCTCCTAAGTTCATTAACGTCAACCCTCCCACCTAATCTAGCAATAACTTCCTTAACTATCCTTACCACCTCCTCTTCGGAAATCCAAGGAGGTATTTTTATAGTGATGGTCTTCGACATTACTTTAGCCCCCATTAATGATTTTGGGAAATAATCTTAATAAAAACTCTGGGAAGTAAGTCTATCGTTCTTAAATATGTGAGCTATCTTGTGTCATGTATGTCTGTTTGGTCCTTTATTTGTTGTGTTAGTTCCTGTTGGGTATATGACTCCTTCTTTAGATGCTTTTTCTATGATTGTTACTGTTTCGTTGAAGAACTCCTTAAGTACTCTCTCCATCTCCTCATTACCTACCTCTATAAGGTCTATTTTCTCTTGGAGTTTCCTAGTTCTTTCCTCACTTATTAGGTCGTTAAACTTCTCTGACAGGTACTTGTAGACGTTCTTGCCCCTGGTTGTCGCTACTAGTTTACCGTTCTTTACCTCAATTATGTAGCCCCTTCTCCTAAGTATGTCTAGTATCTTAGCGTATGTTGATGGCCTACCAATACCTTTATCCTTCATTAACTCAACAACCTCACCGTAAGTGTATAGTGGGTATTCAGGCACTACCCTAGACTCGACATCAATAACCTCATAAACACCTTCAGCAACCTCACCTAGGTCAACAACGTTAAAGAACCTACCTACCTTACTGAAACCTTCTTCAATAATCTTAGTAGTGAATGTGAATTCCTTAGTGAAGCCCTCAAGCTCAAGGGTGAAAGATGTCCTCTCTAACTTACATGGTGTCATTTGGCTCATTATGAACCTCCTGAATATTAGGTCGTAGAGCCTGTAGTCCTCAGGCCTTAACGGCACAGCTAACGCTAGAACCCCAGCAGCTCTTAATGACCTAATTTGCCTTGAGTCTAAGGGTCTCGTAGGTCTTATACATTCGTGGGCACCGGGTTTCTCCCACTTCCTACCTCTGAAGTACTCCTCACCATAGACCCTACTTATGTAGTCTTTAGCTATGGCTATACCTAGTGAACTCACGGTGGTGCTGTCTGTTCTGTGGTAGGTTATTAGGCCTGCCTCGAACAGCCTCTGCGCTGATTCCATGACCCTAGGTGCTGATAGTCCTAGGACTCTAGAGCCTTCAGAGAGCATTGTGTCTGTTGTGTATGGGGGTGGTGGGTTTATCTCTACGACCTCCTTACGTATGTCCCTAATCCTTACCTTACCTAACTCCTTAACCTTATCAGTGAACCCTCTAGGTGCTTTGAATATGAGGGGTACGTTAATACCTTTAAGCTTAAGCGTTACTAACTCAGCCTTAATCCTATGTTTCTCAGTCTGATCAACTATCCACCCAAGGACTGGTGTCTGTACCCTGCCTGCTGAGAGGAAGTTAAGTCCGAAGACCTTCCATAGTATTGGGCTTAAGCTAAAACCTATCCACCTATCCTCAATCCTCCTAACTATCTGTGCCTTAACCATGTTGTAGTCGAGGGTTGTTGGGTTAGCTAATGCGTTAGTTATACCCCTACGGGTTACTTCATGGAACCTAACCCTCCATATGTTCTTATTTAGGGGCTTAAGAAGTAAGGTAACGTCCCAAGCAATCTTCTCTCCTTCGGCGTCCGGGTCCGTACCTACCAGTATCTCATCAACTTGGGTAGCTAACTGCCTTAAGGCCTCAATAACGGGCTTACTCTCAATAAATACCTTACCACCACAGAACGGACATACTTCCTCACCTTCAGGTACGTCCCTACCACACCTAATACATCTCTTAATCAAGCTATAGACAGGTCTGAATGACTTACCATCATCATCAACCTCAACACCGAAGAGGCCAACATCCTTAACTAAGTCAAGTACGTGGCCACCGGTAGCTGTTATTATCATTAACCTATTCTCAGTTATTACTTCGAAGGTCTGTAAGCTACCTACGGTCTTCCTCGTAGGCCTACCGAATAGTTTAGCTATTGTCCTAGCCTTATTAGGTGATTCAACAATGAATAACGTAGTCTTCATTAACTCCCTCTCCTTAATCCTTAACTTACCCTCAAGAACTAACTTAACCTTAAGCCTATCCTCATCAACCTCCTTAATCAGCTTATCTAGATCTACCTCACTATACTCCTTGAAGTCAATAGTCTCTAGGAGCCACCTCAGGTCCCTAAGTAGGGCGTTGAAGGCCTTCTCCTCATCAACGACGAGTACGCTTAACCCCTTAGTTAACCCACCTACGTAGAGCCTAGAGGTTCTACCACTAGCCTGTATATATGCTGTTGCGTCAGGTATTATGAAGAAGTACTCACCCTCCTTACCACCAAACGTTATTGTCTTGCTCTTCCTTAACCTATCAACTACCTCAGGGTCTTTAAGTACCTTATTAAGGAAGTCTAGAGCCTCCTTAGCAACCCTCCTAACGAATTCTGGGAACCCCTCTAACTCAATATTCTTCTTTAACGCCTCACGTACGGCCTCTAAGGTGTCTCTAGTAGCTAACCTAATCTTTATGAGCCCACCTAAAACCCTATCAAACTCCTTAGCGTATTTATTGTAGACTACGTCCTTAATCTCGTTAAGTAGTATTAACCACCTACTTGGCTGGAACTCATCAATACTTATCCTTAACCTAAACTTAGGGACACCAGTAAATACCGCGTACCTAACTCTTTCAGGTAGGTCTATACCTCTAGTTAGTGGGCTCCTATATGAGGCTATACCTACAAGTACATCTAACTCACCAATAACGAACTTCTCAAAAATTCTCTTCCTAGCACCTAAGTATGCTTCAGCCTTAATCCCGTGGGACTTAAGTACTTCAGTTATTTTCTTAACGTACTCAGCACCCTTATCCATAGGTACGAATACTAAGCCACCAGTACCTAACCTCTTAACGACCTTGACTATGGTCTCTTCAAACTCTTCTGGCTTAGGCTTTATGTATAGGTCAACTATGTTCCTACCAACCTCTATCTTACCGCCTACTGTGAAACCGTATAGTGTGTTTAGTAGCTTAACCCTCTTAGTCCTCCTAGCTGTCTGTGTAGCACCACTAACAACAACCAAGCCCTTAACCCTCCCCCTTAAATCAAGCCTTAACTTCTGTGCCTCACTAATTAACTGCCTAGAAGTCTCTGGGTCGTCCTTAGCTAACTTCTTACTTCTAGACTCAAGCTCCTGTATCCTCTCAACAAGACTTACTTCCTCATCGGTTATCCCCAACATTCTCAGTACTACATCAACACTCTTACTCCTCCTTAGGAAGCTATCTACATCATCAATAAACGCTATATCTATGGGTTGCTGAAGCTCAGACTTCTTCATTAAGCTTATCGGCGTAGTTATTATTATCTTAGCCTTATCAACTACCTGAAGCATCTCCCTCTTCTGCTTATCCGTCAGTAGGCTATGGTAAGCGACAACGACCGCATCATCCTCATTAAGTCCTAACTTCTCACGTAACTCTATGGCCTTCTGATAAACCTGATGTGCTAGTAAGCTTGTGGGTAGTAGTATGAGTGACCTCTTACCTAGGCTTGCTGCGTATAGGGCTAGGATTATCTGCGTAGTGGTTTTTCCGCTACCCGTTGGTGCTACCATAGCGAAGCTCTCATTATTAAAGAACCTCCTAGCCCATAACCTCTGAAGACCCCACATTCTAGAACCTATGGCCTTAACGAATAAGTCATCAATTAACTTAACCTTCTCCTCAATATCCCAAACCTTATATAAGAACCCTTTAATGACGGGTAACTTAAGCTCTGGGTCGGGAAGGCACTTACTGCAAGGTAGTCCCTTCTCTAACCTATCTGTAGTTATGTCACCACCACAGTTCGGGCATAGCCCTCTAAACGTTGCCTGTATAGTCATTAACAGTTACCTACAGTACTTACTATCCTCAAGATACTTCTAGGTATAAAAAGACTTTTAAGGTATTTCTCTTCCATAAAACAAACCCATAAACCTCATGGAATAAACACATCAGCACTTAACTTACGGTATTGGGGCATTTATATCGAGTTAAAGATTAGTTTAGGGATTTATTTAAGGGGTTACGGCTAAACTCGTTAGGAACTGTTAAGGTAGGTGTTTACATCGCTTATATAGGTACTACGTAACCCCACTTCTCTAGGGCCCTCCTTAACTCCTTATGGGTCTTAGAGTACTCATCTAGAGGTATCCCCTTAGCTATGGCCTCTAGGGCTTGCCTAACAGCTGTAGCACCGGCTCTAGGTCCGTCTGGGTGCCCTATAACACCACCACCTACCTGAATCACTAGGTCCTTACCTAAGTGCTTAACAACTACGGGTAAGGTTCCTGGGTGTAGACCCCCTGAAGATACTGGTAATGCTGGCTTTATGTGATAGAACTCCTGCTCTAGATGCATTGGGTCGTCAGGTTCTGGTACGTATTTGACCTCCCTAAGTACTTTAGCGTAGTTAACTACGTCCTTAGTCTTAGCCTCCAACTTACCTACGCCTGGAGTACCTATGTGTATTTGGTCAACGCCTATGACCCTATACAGCTTAGCTAGTACGAACATAGATATGCCGTGGTATGGGTTCCTAGTGAATGCTGCGTGCATAGCCCTATGTGCGTGTATGGCTAGACCGTACTCCTCAGCTAGGTCCCTAATGTACGTTAGTGCTGCCCAACCAGTAACTACTACATCAACCATTACGTATGGATTACCGTAGTCAGCAACTAACTTAAGCCTCCTAACTATCTCCCTAACGTCAGCAGTTATGTTAGCGAACCATACCTTCCTCTCACCAGTCTCTTTCTCAACCCTATCAATGATCCTCATAATCCTCTTAGCCCTCTCCTCAAACCTACAGTATGATGGGCTAACTAAGTTCTCATCATCCTTAATGTAGTCCATACCGCCAGCAAGTAGTTCGTAAGCCAATTTCTCAACCTCATCAGGCGTGTAACCCACCTTAGGCTTAGGTACTGTACCGACTATAGGTCTGTCATAGACCTTGAAGATATCCTTAACACC
>Ga0190313_1000444_pt1 | contig 25030 bp, 21 predicted proteins | sample 4870071011_MG_FD_169989 | JGI IMG/M metagenome (GOLD analysis project Ga0190313, IMG submission 169989) | Hydrothermal vent sediment bacterial communities from Southern Trench, Guaymas Basin, Mexico - 4870-07-10-11_MG | ecosystem: Environmental > Aquatic > Marine > Hydrothermal vents > Sediment ... | reverse complement strand
CTATTGAGGGGACAATAATTGCCAGGGCTTTTAAGGATTCATACGAGATAAGCTCTCTGACATGAACCTCATTGATCAATAAAATTCCATAGAAGAAGTATATCAGCAGGCCAAAGTCTCTGCTCTTCCTTGAAGCTAAATATGCCACAACCAGTAATATCACAGCCCATGCTTTGAAAGCTATACCCCCAATGAGTGAAGCTATCAGCCAGATCATTGGCATAACCCCTTAGAAATTCTACTTGTTAGTTCTCTGAAATTCTTCTAAGAACATTTCGGGAGTGCAGATTTTAATTAAGCTATTGGCTTTTTTAGCAAACGCTTCATCTCTTGTTATTAAATAATCACAATTGCTTTCTATGGCTACTGCTAAGGCAATAGAGTCATATGGATCCAGCTCATAGTCCTGCTGGAATTCAAATGCTTTTAACAATGTAAAAGAGTTTGGAATAAAAATTTCAATACCTAAATCTTCTAAATCTTTAATTGCCTCGCTATAGTTTTGTTTTCTTCTTCTAAAAACATGAACTATTTCCATTAGTGTTGTCAATGATGTTATCCCTTTAATTTTTTCCTCTTCGATTAGTTGAAGAACCTGGGTAGACCCTTTCCATAATTCTGTTTTGGTTTTTGGATCAATCTCTCTGTTCCAAACATTTAAGAATATGTTTGTGTCAATGTATATCCTAATCATGCTCTTCCTCCCTAAGCTCTTTTAGGAACTCTACACTGGTCTTTCCTTTGGGTATCAACCCTTCAAATTTTCCAATCATGTGCTTTGTAGTTCCTTTTTTGGATTTCTCGTGTTTTATTAACTTCAAAATATAATTTAGTTCCCCCACTTTTACAAGCATTTATCCCACCTATTAATTCATTAGTTGAAAGCATTCATAAAGTTTGCCAACGTTATTCCATCCTCCTAACAATCTCCCTCAAATAATCACTTGGCCCTAAATCTATCGTTGGAATGACTGAATTGAACTTCCTGACTGTTTTCTCCCTCTCCAAATACTTTTCATACAAAAACTTCAGAGTATCTTCATTGAGCTCAGCCGAATAAAAGAGGATTGGATTCGGGGACAAAATGATACCTTTATGCTTCTTCCTTATCATGAGCATTAATCTGTAAAGCTGAGAAGTGTTGCTCATCAAATCTGTTATGAGTATTAGATAGGAGGGACTCCTAATGTTCAACAAAGCCTCTGCAATGCCTCTCCTCTTTCTTGGAAACAGCTTCCCTAAAAACTTCCGCCCTCTTTCACTCAGCTTTAATGATATGCTACTCTTAAAGCTCAGCAGACCTTTTTCTGGTTTAAACCTTATTGCATTCCTTATCTTATTGAGCTGCTCCCTTCTTCTTGAGGGTTTAATGGTCTTAAAGCCATCGTCCCAGTATATTATCATCCCGACGCTGTAGTTTTTCTTTAACAATAGCGCTGCCAGATGTAAAGCCAGGGTTGAAGCATAGTCTATCTTTGCCCGTTTTATCCCCTTTCTCATCTCCCTTGTTGCGTCAAGCACAATGTAAACATCACTCTCCTTCTCCTTCAGAAATTCCCTGACTATCAGCTTTCCCAAACGCGAGCTTGCTTTCCAGTCTATCCTCCTTAGGTCATCTCCTGGCAGGTACTCCCTCAATCCGTAGAGATCCATGCTTTCCAAACCCAAAAGGATACTTTTCTTGTACACCTCACCAAGTCTGATGTTGTATTCTTCCTTGGCTGCCTCTCTTATGGAATCCACGGAGGGGAAAACCTCAATTTTGTACTTTCCGAGGGTTATCTCTTCAAAATACAGCCCACTCATATCGTAAACATAAACCTTAGTTAACAGCTCGTACTCCCCCTTTTTCTCGGGAATTATAAAGTACTCAATGAATTTTTCTTCACCTGGCTTTAAAACAACTTCCTCGGGGATTTCAACTTTAATCTCCCTGGGAGCCTCTTCTCTGACTTTGACCTTAACCGCACTCCCAAGATTTTTAACCTTTAATACAACTTTGCTTCTCTTTCCTTCTTCCAGTCTTTCTTCAAAGACCTTAGAAATCTCAACTTTTGGATTAAACCTTCTCTGGAAATAAATAATGTATGCACTAACACCCAATCCAAAGATGACACTGAATGCATTGCCCGCTAAATATCCGTGAAGAAAGCTCAGTCCAACTAAAGTCCACAGCACATCTTCCCTTTTCATACGGGCACCTCAACTTCCTCAAGGATTTCCCTGATTATGTTCTCACTTTTGACACCTTCAATCTCATATTCTGCCTTGACGATGAGCCTGTGAGCTAAAACGTTGACTGCAACTTCTTTTATGTCATCTGGTATCACGTAATCCCTACCTCTTAAGAACGCAAGGGCTTTTGAGGCATAAAGCAAATGCTCGGCAGCTCTTGGAGATGCACCAAGTAATAATCTCTCATCTTTTCTTGTCTTTGAGATTATCTCATAGAGATAATGGAGGATTTCTTCACTTGTTTTAATCCTCTTCACTTGATTTATGAGCGTTAATATCTGTCCCCTTGTGAATATCTGCTTAACTTCTCTGAAATCTCCCTTGTCCTTTCTTATCAGCATTGTCAGCTCTTCCTCCTTATCTGGATAACCAACTTTGATTTCCATCATGAATCTGTCAATTTGAGCCTCGGGTAGATTATACACCCCTTCATGTTCAAGTGGATTCTTGGTTGCTATCACGAGGAAAGGCTCTTCCAGAAGGAGTGTTTTTCCCTCTATCGTTACCTGCCTTTCCTGCATTGCCTCCAAAAGAGCTGATTGAGTCTTTGGCTGAGCCCTGTTTATCTCATCCGCAAGGATTACATGGGCAAATATTGGGCCTTTTTTAATTTTGAACTTCCCATCCCTCTGATCGTAATAAACCGTCCCCACTATATCTGCCGGAAGCAAATCCGGGGTTAGCTGAATCCTTGAGAATTTCAGTCCTAAAGCGTTTGCAAAGCTTTTGGCTATTGTTGTTTTTGCTACCCCCGGAATTCCCTCAAGTATCACGTGTCCCTCAGCTAATAAAGCAACGGATAAGAGCTCTATAACATCTTCTTTACCGACAACAGCACTGTGAATCTCCTTTTTGAGCTTTTCAAGGAATTCTCTTCCATCCATTTTAATCACCTAACTTTTTACCAGTTTGGATTTCTCTCACAATCTTCTTTAAGACTCTTTCATCATAACCCTCTTTTTTCAGTTCATCTATAATATCATCTAAGCTTTTTTCTTCCTCTTTAAAGAGTTTGTTGAATAAAAATGCTAAACTTCTTTCAACAAATGAGGAAGCAAAACCGCTTTCAATTACCAAAGCAAGCACGGCAACTCCAAGCACAACGTAAAACGCCTTGGTCTTATCAAAACTCCTTCTTATCACAAGCGTCCCCATTTGATATGGATTGAAGCTTGAATGATGAGCTTCGTCTATATAGATCACATCAGAGCTTATATACTCTGCAAAATTCCGTATGAACTTCTCATTCTGCTTGAACATGCCGTTTATGAAAACACTTGGGTCTGAGAAGAGTATTATCTTTCCATTCCCATATTTCAGCTCACTCATTATTGGGTATTCCCTCTGATTGTTCCCAAGGAGTGCAACTTTGCTTGTGTATATCTCTCCCTCTGCATTCAGTATAACCGAAGGAACATTTAGAACAAGCTTATCGACTCCCGCTCCAAGTTTTGGATCCAAAATCCTCACAAGTTCGGGGAAGTGATAATTCTTGGAATAAAACACATCAATAAAAGTCGTTCTCGAGAATCTGGCCGTTATATTTAGACCTTTTAGTACTTCATTTCCGGTTCCAAAATCGTCAATTAAAACCAAAGTTCCACCGTTTTCTAAGAACTTCTTGATCTCCATGATCTCAAGGGAGGAATAGCTCATGTCAGAACCGAGTATTAAAAGTGTGCCCCTCTTTTCCCCAAGCTCTATTGAATTAAATGATGAAATGATTGGGATTATCTGGGAATTCTCATAGAGGACTTTTCCAAAGCTTGATGCACCGTTCCATTTGGTGTTAAAGACGCTGAAATCGGCATTTGAATTGAAAATTGGAATCGACAGGGGCATTATGAGGAGGAATATTCCAAAGGCCATCAGCAGACCGTATATTATCTTTCTCATAGCTCTCCCCTCACTATGAAGGAGACTATTATCTTCCCAGCGGATTTTATGTATTCAATTACCTCATTTCTCTTCAATCTTTTCTTTCCATAAAAGTACTTTTCATGAAGCTGTGTGAGCCTTTTCAGATCGTAGAAAAAGCTTTCATTTCGGAGCTTTCTTAGGAGTTCCCTTGGGGTTAAGGTGGGTTTTAAGTTGTAATAGCTGATCAGTCTGTAGTAGATTTCTCTGTAAATGTCACGAAGCCCCCTGACCTTTTTACCTTCTTCTTTACTTTCCGGTGTTTCCAGTGATTTTATGAGTTCCACAAATTCCTCATCGCTTATGCCTTCTCTCCTTTCTCTTCTGGAGGACACAAAAGCATAAATCACGAGGAGAGATACAAACGCAAGTGCAATTATCACGATTTCCCTAAAACCATATTTGGTAATGCTAACTTTCAAAAGATTCGATTTAGCCGGGGCATAGTATTTATCTCCAGGAAAGTAGGCATAGATCTCATGAATTCCGCTGTTGTTGAAGCTTATTTTAAAGCCAAAGATGTTTTTAGTTAGCCACTGCTGATACAGTTCACCATCCACATAGACTGAGACTAAAATTGGTCTTTTTGCCCCTTTTACCTCACCGGTGATGTGGAGTTCTTGTCCGATCTTGGCCTCGACCTTATCAGTCTTCAGTTTTATCTCAATGGGGTATCTCATGAAGTAAACATTTAGGGAGGCAGAGCTTCCAGCATATATCTTGTTTCCGATGTATGTGACGTTAACCGTATATTTTCCTTCTCTTTTCCCGACTATTTCAAAGGAGAAGCTTCCATTTTTTAGTGTTTTTAATGTGAACTTTTCTCCATCGAAATTCACAAGGACTTCTTGAGCTCCAAGGGGCTTCCCATAATAATCCAGAAGAATTCCCTTTACCTTAATCTTCTGGTCAACATATGCGCTCTTTCCTGATGAGATGATTAAATTTGTTGGGATCTTTAAAACGTTTATAATGATGGTATTTGAAGTTTCCAACTTGCCCCCCTTTATTCCAGTTGCGAAGACCCTATAACTTCCAGTTTGCTTAAAGGCATAATTAAAGGAAAAATAGTCATCCTTAACTGGAATTTTGAACGATTTATTCCCGATGTGTATTCCAACCTCATTAAATCCGGGGGCATATCCGTAAAATGTGACGTTCTCATAAACAAATGGATTGAGCTTTGAGGCATGGAGGGTCAATTTTGAAGGAATTATCTTATAAGCTCTAAGCATCTTTTCATAAACAAGGTACATCCTTTTTATCTCTTCCAGCCTTTCTCTAAGCTGAGTGGTGCTCAACTTTACAGTGACATTGTTCTCATCGAGGAATTTTAGCATATCTATTTCATCCAAAGCCCCTTCTGAGAATGAAATTCCCTCTTTCATGAGATCCAATCCTTCACTGGCGTTTATATAGGCATGATAATCCTTTTCCATTTTTACTTTTTCAATGCTGTTCAGGAAAATCCTTTGCCCTTCCGCGATTTCTTTGATTCCTTTCCCCAGCTTCAGGAAGGGAGGCAGGTATTTTTCGATTTTGCTTTCAATTCCCATTGTTTTATAAAATCCAACCTCCTCCCTTGTCGTGTTGAGTCTCTTTTCCAGCTTCAGGGCATAGTTTACTGACTCGTTGTTTTCATCTATGATATTTTTCAGAACAATGTCTGAATACAGCAAGATTGATTTTAAATAAATATAAATGCCCCTATCGTTTTCACTTGCAATCTCATAGGGGATATGCCTATCTAAGGCCAATCCTAACCCGCTTGAAGCAATGAGGATGATCATAGCAAAAACCAAAACTCTCTTCATTTTCCTCAACTTCAAAAGAAAACAATAAGCATTTAAAGTTAATGGTTATAGAAGGGAAGGGAAAGGACATGAAGGTTGGGCATTTAGTAAGTCTGGTTTTAATCCTCATAGGCCTGGGTGTTTTGATATATGGTGCTGTGCATACTAATCAGACCCAGGTCAATTTAGGACTTGCGGGTATTTTTTTGGGTATAATCGTTTTCACATTCAAAACATCCGATTATGTAAAGCGGGAATCACTGGATAATTTGGTTATGCCTTATGTAGAGATGCTCCAGAAAATTGTGAATGATTTAGGATTGGAGGGAAAAGCCCTTTACATACCGCCCTATGAAAATCTCAAAGAAGGGGGAGTTTTTATTCCACTTCATGAAGAGTTTGACCTCGATCTTGGAAGGCTTGATGATGAAACGGTATTCCTGACAAATGTTAGCACTGAGAAGCAGATGGGCATCTCCATCAGACCCTTGGGTTTGAATCTTCTCAGAAAATATGAGGAGCATCTGGAATATTCCCTTGAAAATTCAAACTACAAGGAAGTGGAAAGTGCATCTTCTGCTGTTTTACGGTCTTTGGGACTTGCCAACACCGTGTATATTGAGGAGGAAAACAACAGCTTCAGAATAATTATATCCCCCATTAACAAAGAAATCTGCAAAAAGAACATAGAGCACTGCGATCAGGTGGCGTGTCCAATATGCTCATCCATTCTGCTCGGATTGTCAAAGGCTTCAAATGAAGTTATTATGAGCGAAGAATTCTCCTTTGGAAAGCATGGAATCGAGATAAAAGCCAAGAAGCTTGGAGGGGTTAGAGAGTGGATGTAGAGGATTACATTTTACTCTTTCTTTCCTTTTGGATACTGATTTCTGCATTAGCTACAAAGACAGTTGATGTATTCTTAACCCTAACGTTGATAGGCCTTCTCATAACTTTGGAAGTTGGGGGGCTCTTTCTCAGTAAAGAGCAGAAAGAGAGCATGAAGCCTTTAATTGGACTACTCCTCATAATATTTGCAATAATTGTCATGAAAAAGGTCTATGAAGTATTATCCGGGTGAGAATAATGGGGTGGAGGGATTACTGGGATTTGATAACAATCATTGCCTTGTCACTGCTCTTGGATTCCCTTATAGCATTTTTCCCAGACAGCTTGCTTAGAAAAGCCTTAGGATTGGCATTTGTCCTCTTCTTTCCTGGTTATGTCTTTATAACTGCCCTCTTCCCAAATAAGAAAGAGCTCGACAACCTCGAGCGCTTGGCTTTGAGTTTTGGATTAAGCATAGCAATCGTTCCCCTCATAGGCCTGGGCTTGAACTACACACCTTGGGGAATAAGGTTAATTCCGATATTGGTCAGCTTAACGATATTCAACCTGATATTTGGAATTTTGGCAATCTACAGGAGAGCAAAAGCCATTGATCCCTGGATTCCGAGGATTGACGTTGAAAAGCTCAAAGAAGATCTCGAATGGGACAAGGCAAGCAAATTGGACAAAGCTTTGACGGTAATTTTGATAATCGCAATAATTTCTTCAATTGCAACTCTCGGTTATGTTATAACCCATCCTAAGCCCGGAGAGAAGTTCACTGAATTCTATATTCTCGGTCCAAATGGAAAAGCTGCTGATTATCCAACGAAGCTATTTGTTGGAGAGAACGCAACCGTCATTTTGGGGATAGCTAATCACGAATATAGGAATGTTACCTACTATGTTGAGGTCTGGCTCGTTAACCTAACCTATGATTTCAGCACAAACACCACCCATATTTATCACATGTACCTTCTTGACCGATTCAACGTAACTCTGCCCCACAAGCCTGTGAACATTGAGGGGAACTGGACTCCACAGTGGGAAATGAACTACACTTTCAGCATTGATAAACCTGGAAAATGGCAGCTCTGGTTTTTGCTCTTCAAAGATAAGGAGCCACCGTTACCGAAGCCAATAAATGGAGACTATGCCCAAACAAATGCAACTCAAAGAATTCTTGATGCCATTGATGGGAAAATATTGAGCCTAAAACTGAATATTGAAGTTAAAAGTTAGTTGCTTTCTGCACTCGGCTGCCATCAGAGGTTACGAAAAGTTTTTATATTTTAATTTCTAATAATGATTGTAAAGTCTCACAGAGGTGAAGTTGTATGAAAAAGCTTCTGTTAGTAATATTGCTGATTGGCGCAATCCTGGGAGCAGCGGGACTACAAGTTGGAAACGCTCTTTTTAGCGATAAGAGCCTCTCAGAAGGGAATGAGATTTCAACAGGAGAGTTTGACGTCAAAATCAGCAAAGATGGAAGCAGATTTTACAATGATTTAAAGCTCTTTGATTTCTCCAATTTAAAGCCCGGTGATTTCAGGGAGTTCACCTTTTATGTAAAAAACAGCGGTGATATAAGCGTCTCAACTTTAATGCTTTCCTTCAACATTGAAGACCTGGAAAACGGAAAACTGACAGAGGCTGAATCTCTTGTTGACAACACTACTGACACTGGAGAACTAAGCAGAAACATGATTATAACAAAACTTTCTGTAACAAAAGACGGTCAAACCTATACACTCGATGAGTATGTTGGAAAAACACTGAAAGAAATTAACGGTGCCTCCATTTCTTTACTCAAAGAATCCTTAACTCCAGGAGAGCAACTTAAAGTCACTGTTGGCTTTAAGCTCAAAGAGGATGCTGGAAATGAATGTCAGACAGATACAGTAAGAATCTCCCTAAGCATCTATGCAGAGCAGTGAGTTTTTAAACCCTTTTCTCCTTTCTCTTTTGGTGTTCATGATGATTGGAATAATATTTGACATGGATGGAGTAATTTATAGGGGGAACACTCCCATTGAAGGGGCAAAAGAAGTGATTGACTATTTAAAATCGAGAAACATTCCTTTTGTATTTCTCACCAATAACTCAACAAAAAATGCAAAGATGTATAGGAAAAAACTCCTTGCTCTGGGAATTGATGTTGAAGAGGAGCAGGTCATCACTTCTGGTTATGCAACAGCTCGCTATCTGCAGAAGCACTTCAAAAAAGGTAATGTTTTTGTGATTGGTGGAAAAGGTCTTGTTGAAGAAATCAACAACATTGGCTGGGAAATAATAAGCGTTGAGGATGCCAAAGAGAGATGGAGAGAAGTGGAGTATGTTGTTGTGGGGCTTGATACGAAACTGACTTATGAGAAATTAAAGTATGGAACTTTGGCTATTAGAAATGGTGCAGAGTTCATTGGAACGAATCCAGACACAACTTATCCGGGAGAGGAAGGCATCCTACCAGGAGCCGGCTCAATTCTGGCAGCGTTAAAAGCATCAACAGACGTTGAACCGTTGGTAATTGGAAAACCCAACGAACCTGTTTTTGAGATTGTCAAAGAAAAGCTTACCGCAGATGAAATCTGGGTTGTTGGTGACAGATTAGACACAGATATAGCATTTGCAAAAAGAATAGGGGCAAAAGCAATAATGGTCTTAACTGGTGTAAGCACTCTGGAAGATATTAAGGAAAGCGAAATAAAGCCCGACTTAGTTTTGCCCAGCATAAAAGAATTCTTGGAATATCTAAAGGTTCACGTTGACGATTAAATATTTAACCCAGTGTTCAAATACATGGGTGAGGGAATTCATCATGGAGAGATTTGAAATTGATAAGGAGGTTGAAGAAAAAGTTAACCAAATCCTACAAAAAGTCACCCAGCTACCATTGGAGAAAATACTTAGCTATGCAATAAAGGGCGAAGAAGATGTCATACAGCTCTATAAATTTCTCTCACAAAAGATTGAAGAACCACATGCAAAGATGAAGTTTGAACAGTTTGTCAGAATTGAGGCTGGGCACAAAAAGAAGCTTCTTAAAATATTTGAGGAGCTATTTCCGGGTATTAAACTCTTTGAGGTTCCGCTTCCTTCGTGGATTGAGATATCATCAGAAGGCATTAGAAGGGACATTAAGAGTAATGATGACTATCTTAACATCTTGAAGGCTGCAATAAGCTCTGAGAAGCTTGCTGAAAAAATGTATTTGTTTATCGCTCAGGCTCTGGAGAGAGAATATGCAGATATCTTCACATCACTTGCTGGAGATGAAAAACAACATTACGATTTCTTGGTTAACCAGTACCTCTTTTATAAGCGTGCTAAAGCTGAAGAAGATATGCATAAGAAGATGGATAAGCTGCTTAGAGGGGAGTAGATGCAAATGGAGATCCAAGAACTCCTTAAAAAGATCATTTGGCAGGAGAATGAACTCTACAACTTATACAAGCTCGGTGAGACCTTTGCAGTCTATGAGAATCCTCAATTAGCAGATCACTTCAGTTGGCTGGCAAGTGAAGAGCTTAGACACAGGAATACTATACGAACATTCCTTAAAAACAACACCCTGGAGGGTACCGAGGTCATTAACTACATAGATGAGTTGAGTCTTGAACCTTACTTCACCGATGAAAGGGTTAAGCCAGAGGATTTAGAAGATTTGATCCTTGAAGCCCTCATTAGAGAAAAGCACAGCTATGAGCTTTATCAAAAGCTCAGCGAAATACTGAAAGGTTCTCTTTCTCAGATTTTTAGGATGATGAGCCAAGAGGAGCTTAAGCACGCTTATAGGTTAAAGATAATGTATGAAGCTGTTCACAAATAATGGATAAATTATCCGACATATCCCTTTTTCTACCCCTTCCTTTTACGACAGAGTATCACCATAATATTTGTCATCTTGGCAAACCAAACATGGGCAAGGTATATTTACCCTGATTCCCTAATCCATAGCACTGATATTTCTACTAATACACACAATAACACTCAATAATGTGACAGGGGTGTTTATATGGCAGTTGAAAAAGTGATGAAAAGAGATGGAAGAATCGTTCCTTTTGATGAAGGACGTATAAGGTGGGCTATACAAAGGGCAATGTGGGAAGTTGGGGTAAGGGATGAAAAGCTTTTGGACAAAGTTGTCAAAGACGTCGTCAGCAGAATAAATGAACTATATGATGGAAAGATACCTCACATTGAGAATATCCAGGATATTGTAGAGCTTGAGTTAATGCGCAACGGTCTTTTTGATGTCGCTAAGGCTTATATCATTTACAGAAAGAAAAAGGCAGAAATTAGAGAAGAAAAGAAGAAGATACTCAACAAGGACAAGCTTGATGACATTGATAAGCGCTTTTCTATCAACGCTTTAAGGGTTTTAGCCAGCAGATATCTCATGAAAAATGAAGAGGGGAAGATAATTGAAAGTCCCCGTGAGCTGTTTGAGAGAGTTGCGATTCTTGCCGTAATTCCAGATTTGCTCTATGATGAAAGGGTCTTCTCTAAAGAAGGGGGATTTACTCAGGACTTGAAGAGAATAGACTACTACAGGAAACACCTTGAGGAATTTGATAAGAAGCTGAGCATTGGAAGATTTAAGCTCAATAAGTATCATTTTGAGAGGCTTCTCTCACTTTATCAGGAGCTTGCAGAAAAGGGTCAGATGAAGGTCAGCATTGATGAGATTGTCAAGATGCTCGAAAATGGTGCCTTTGATGAGTACGAAAGCGAGGTCGAGGAGTACTTCCGCTTAATGACAAACCAAGTGTTCATGCCAAATACCCCAGCTTTAATAAATGCAGGCAGACCCTTAGGAATGCTCTCCGCTTGTTTCGTTGTTCCAATTGAAGACGACATGGAAAGCATAATGAAAGCAGCACACGATGTGGCTATGATACAAAAAATGGGCGGGGGCTGTATCGACGGAAGCGCAAAGATAATCTTTGAAAATGAGGGAGAAGAGCACCTCATTACAATGGCAGAGATGTATGAGCACTATAGAAACTTAGGCGAGTTTTATGACCCAGAGTACAACCGCTGGGGTATTAATGTTGATAGTATCCCCATTTATGTCCGCTCCTTTGATCCTCAGAAAGGAACGATCGTTAAAGGAAAAGTGAAAGTTATCTGGCGCTACGAACTCGATGAGAGAATTACAAAGTATAATATAAAAACCAACAAGGGGACGAAGATTCTCACTTCACCTTGGCATCCATTCTTTGTGCTTACACCAGACTTCAAAATCGTAGAAAAGCGTGCTGATGAGCTCAGGATTGGAGACATGCTCATCGCAGGGATGCCCAGAGAGGAAAAGGTTGAGTTCATTTTTGATTACTGGCTGGCAGGCTTCATAGCTGGAGACGGAAGTATAGGTAAGTATAGGAGCAGAGTGAAAGGACACGAATATGTCTATGACAGGTTAAGGATATATGATTCCACTCTTGAAACTCTTGAAAGGATAAATGACTACCTTGAAGAGCAATATGGAAAGCGCTATTCTTATCAGAAAGACAGGAACATCCACTACATTAGCATCAAGGCAAAAGAAATTACATCCCACTACATTCGCCTGCTTCAAGATATAAGGAAAGGAATCCCTCGGGCAATTCTCAAAGCAGGCCCCAGCGCGGTGTTCTCATTCATAGCTGGTCTCTTCGATGCTGAGGGACACATAAATAACAAACCTGGTATTGAGCTTGGCATGTCAAATAAAGGTCTCATTGAGGCAATAACTCACTACCTAAACGCTTATGGAATTAAGGCTAGGATGAGAGAAAAGCCGAGAAAAGACGGCATTGACTATGTTATGCATGTTGAGGAGTACTCATCACTACTCAGGTTCTACGAGCTCATAGGGAAGTATCTCCAGAACAACGAGAAGAGAAACAAGCTTGAGAAAGCTCTTGAGAGCGCCAAAGGTGGTTCCTTTGGTTTACCGTTAAGATTTGAGTCGTTCAGAGAGTGGGCAGAGCAATTTGGCGTTGAATTCAAGACCAACGGAAGCCAGACACTTGGAATTATCAATGGGGAGAAAGTTTCCTTAGGACAGTGGCACAAAAGGGGCAAAGTTGCTAAGGCTACTCTGATAAGGTTTCTCAGAAAGCTCATTGGGCATGTTGATGAAGGCAGAGAAGAGATTATAAAGATGCTGCATCTTGTCGAGGGTCTTGAAGTCGTTAAGGAAATCACGACCACAAGTGAACCAAAAACATTCTACGACCTCACCGTCGAGAAGTACCAGAACTATCTGGCAGGAGAAAATGGAATGATCTTTGTCCACAATACAGGTTTGAATTTCTCAAAACTCCGTCCAGAGGGAGATTTAGTTGGGACAACAACCGGTGCTGCGTGCTTTACTGGAGACACTAGAGTGCTAACCGAAAGGGGTTTCATACCTATTGAAGAACTTGTAAGGTCTGCTCAATCACCAAGGATAATCTCTCATAAAGGGCCCAAGCAAATCGTAGAGAAATACGATAATGGTGAAATGGAAGTCTTCAGGGTAGTTACACAGGATGGATACGAAGTCAAAGTTACGAAAGAGCATAAGTTCTTGGTCTTTGATAAGGATGGTAATCCTATTCTCAAGCCTCTCATGGAACTCAAAGAGGGAGACTACATTTACGTTCTTACCCCCGAAGATGACTTTGATGCTCCATATTTAAAGCTTAACACAAACGTCGAGCTTAGGAGTAATGGTTACGAAGTAAACTTACCAGAAATCCTCGATGAGAAACTGGCATATCTCCTCGGTATAATATATGCGGATGGGCATATAAGACACTACTGCGAGAATGGAAGAAGGAAAAACTCCAAGATTGAGATATACCTCAACATTGATGAGGCAAATGTTAAGGAGAAAGTGAAGAGGTATTTCATTGAGCTTTTTGGCTTAGAGCCTAAGGAGTTTGTTCGAGAAAAGCAACACAAAGTAACACTTATCATACCTTCCACAAAAATTGTAAAGTTCCTCGAACTAAATGGTCTCAGTAAGGACAGGTCCGAGAACATAGCTGTTCCCGAGCTAATCTTTCGTAGCAGGCCAAGTGTCATGGCGGCGTTCTTAGCAGGATTTTTTGATGGGGATGGGACACTTGATCAACATTACAGGATTGCTCTGAAGTCCATTTCAGAACGTTTCATCAAGGAGGCCCAGCTCCTCTTTATGGCACTTGGAATAATCACAAGCATACAGGAATATAAACCCAAACAAGATAACCACAGAAAAGTATACACCCTCAGGATACAGACCAGAGATATGAAAATCAGAGCTTTTGAAAAGCTCGTTGAATCAGTTAAACTTGCAACAATTAGAAGAAGAGCTATAGAAGAATTAAAAGAAAATGGTAAAAACAAGAAGTATTCTTTTCCATTCAACGCCATTTACAAAATTAAGAAACCAGAAATTCGGGCCAAAATTCAGAGGGACTATAAGCTTCTTTCTTATAACTCAAAGGTCACACATAGGGCATTCATAAGAAAAGTACTTGAATTAAAGGATGAGCTCGGTCTTGATGAAGAAGAGGTTAAGTATTTCACAATGCTATCAAAGCTCTATCCAGTAAAGATATCTAAAATAGAGCGTCTTGGAGTTCAAAAGGTCTACGATATACAGGTTGAAGGAGTCCACTTACTAACAGGCAACGGCATCTACACCTCCAATAGTGGCCCTGTTTCGTTCATGCACCTAATAGATGCCGTTAGCGACGTAATAAAGCAAGGTGGATGTGTAGGTATTGATTCCTACGTCTATACCGATAAAGGGCTAAAGCAGCTTAGAGAACTTGTTATTAATCCCAAGACGGAGTTCCCAGTTATGGATGCTGTTTATAGTGACGGGAAGTTTGTTGATGCATATATGGGGCAACTTGGAACTCAAAAAATGTTCAGAATTTGGACTGATCTTGGGAACTATCTCGATGCGACATACAACGAGCTGGTTCTCACTGCTGATGCTGATGGCTTCAAATGGAAGCGTGCAGAGGAGTTACAAGAGGGGGACATTGTTGTTCTCGTGACTGGGGGATGGAAAGGGGAAAGGAAGAGACTTCCATCAATAGAGGATCTTAAAATTGGTATTCATCACAACTGCAATGAGGTTACAACTCCCCCCGAGCTTGATGAGAGGCTTGCAGAGTTCTTGGGTTTCTACGTGGGAGATGGTGTATGGAACAACGGCAGGCTGATACTCTCTATTGGTGATAATGAAAAGGAGCTGGTGGAATACTTCCTCAAACTTGGTGAAGAGCTCTTTGGACTGAAAGGTCACGTCACTAAGATGGAGAGAAAAGGAAAAGGTAGATACTATCAGATAGTATGGTACTCAAAGCCCTTAGAAGTGTGGTTTGAGAAGTTGGGCTTCAAGAAAGAGGGCTCCACCAAGGCGAGTATTCCTAAGTTAATACTTCAGTCGGATGAAAAAGTGATAGCGGCGTTCCTCAGGGGCCTCTTTGAAGCTGATGGTCTTGTCAGGGATGATGGTAGGGTATCACTATCGACAGCATCTCCCGAGCTTGCCAAACAAGTTCAGCTTGCTCTCTTTGGTTTGGGAATTATAGCAAGAGTCAGGGAGTCCAATTACCCTGGAAGGTACTCCAAGAATCCAATTTATGTCGTTTCGGTTGTGGACAGCTTAAGCACTGAGATGTTCTACGACAAGATCGGTTTCATAAGGCATAGAGAGAAGCCAAGATTCAAGTATTCAAACAGTAATGTCAGGAAGATACCCTTTGGAGAAAAACTACTGAAAGATTTGCATGAGAAAATCAAGAAACAGGACAAAAACAGGGCCAAGGACTTCTATAAGAAGCACAGGATTTACTTTGCCAACGGTGGATCAACAAAGAGGGTAAGTCTCTTTATGCTACGCAGGAACAGCAAGGCTTTCCCTGAACTTGAAAGTCTTGTTAGGGAGTACGAGAGGTATGCATTCGCAAGGATAACTAAGAAAGAGGTCGTCACCGGAGAGGTGTTCCATCTGGAAGTCCCAGAGACGGAAAGTTATGTTGTCAATGGGATACTCGTCCACAACGTTAGAAGAGGAGCAAACATGGGTATTTTAGAGGTTTGGCATCCGGACGTTGAGAAGTTCATCCATGCAAAGGAGAAGAACATTGGAACCAATGTCTTGAGCAACTTCAACATCAGCGTTGGTCTCTGGGAAGACTTCTGGGAGGCATTGAAAGAAGGTAGAAAATATCCACTAATCAACCCAAGAACCGGAAAGAAAGTTAGAGAAGTTGATCCCAAGGCACTCTTTGAAGAATTGGCATATATGGCATGGGCAAAAGCTGATCCCGGTGTCGTGTTCTTTGATATAATCAACAAGAGAAACGTTCTCGAGAAAGCTAAAGGTGGAAAGATAAGAGCAACCAATCCATGTGTTGTTGGAGATACAAGGATTCTTACTGAAAAGGGAGAAATTGAAATAGAAAAGCTCTTTGAAATGGCAAAAGAGGCAAATATCAACAGACTTGAGGTGCTTGACGAGGGGGCTCTTGGAGAGGGAGCTGAGAGATATGCATATCTCTTGCCATTTAAGGTGATTGCATCGAATGGTAAGCCTGTGGAAGCATATGTCTGGAAAGTTGGCTTCAAGCCAAGCATAAAAATCGTTCTTGAAGATGGTCGCGAGTTAACGGGAGATGAGAAACACAAGGTAAAAGTTGGAGACAAGTACATTGGGCTCAAAGATGTCAAAGTTGGTGATTGCATCGAAGTGTTTGGGGAAGGTTGTAAGAAAGTAGTGGAAGTAACCCCCATCGGAAATCGCCTTGTTTATACTCTTACAATGAAAGAGGTTCATGAATATGTCGCAAATGGCATTATCAGCAGAAACTGTGGAGAAGAACCTCTCTACGAGTACGAATCATGTAATCTCGCAAGCATAAACCTTGCAAAATTCGTAAAATACAATGATGAAGGAAAACCATACTTCGACTGGGATGAATATGCTTATGTCGTTCAAAAAGTAGCAAAGTATCTTGACAACTCTATAGATGTCAACAAGTTCCCCCTCCCAGAGATTGACTACAACACCAAGCTGACCAGAAGGATAGGCGTTGGAATAATGGGCTTAGCTGATGCTCTCTTCAAGCTTGGCATTCCTTACAACAGCAAGGAAGGGTTCGACTTCATGAGGAAAGTTACTGAGTATCTCACATTTTACGCTTACAAGTACTCAGTTGAAGCGGCAAAGAAGAGGGGAACATTCCCACTCTATGATAAGAGCGACTATCCAGAAGGAAAGCTTCCAGTTGAGGGATTCTACCACAGAGAAATCTGGAATTTACCCTGGGATGAGCTTGCTGAAGAAATCAAGAAGCATGGAGTTAGAAACGCAATGGTCACAACTTGCCCACCAACTGGAAGTGTCAGCATGATTGCAGACACATCAAGCGGAATTGAGCCGATATTTGCTTTGGTATATAAGAAAAGCGTAACTGTTGGCGAATTCTACTACGTTGACCCAGTGTTTGAGGCTGAACTCAAGAAGAGAGGCCTTTACAGCGATGAACTGTTAGCAAAGATAAGCAACAACTACGGTTCAGTTCAGGGACTTGAGGAGATTCCGGAGGACATGCAGCGTGTATTTGTTACGGCAATGGATGTTCACTGGCTTGACCACATCTTGGCTCAAGCATCTATACAGCTCTGGCTAACCGATAGCGCGAGCAAGACCATAAACATGCCAAATGATGCAACGGTTGAGGATGTTAAAGCAGCTTACCTCTTGGCATACAAGCTGGGCTGTAAGGGTGTGACCGTTTACAGAGATGGCTCGTTGAGTGTTCAGGTTTACAGCGTTGAAGGTGAAAAGAAGAAGAGGGTTCCAGCAAAGCCCAGTGAATATGCGAAGAGCATCTTGAAGGAGATCGTTGAAAAGGAATCATGGCTCAGACGATTCATTGACGTTGATGCAATACTTAACGGAACAAATGGGAAGAATGATATCAGCAAACCCTCACTCCAGTTGAGCTTGAAGATTGATAAACCTCACCCTGCTGAGTCCAAGCCATCTGAGGCAAAGAGCGGCGTCTGTCCTGTCTGTGGAGCACAAACTGTCTTTGAAAGCGGCTGTGAAGTTTGTAAGAACTGTGGTTGGAGCAAGTGCGTCATCTCGTGATTCTTTTTATTTCTCTTTTAAAGCATGAAACGTATTTTAGCACTTTGATAATTTTGACAAAAATTTGTAAACGCTGAATTTTTAAATGGCTTGTGTGATTCTACATTTATCAAGGAGGTGGCAATATGGATAAGGTTTACCTCACATGGTGGCAGGTTGATAGGGCAATATTCTCACTGGCTGATAAACTGAGGGAGTACAAGCCCGATGTCATCGTTGGAATAGCGAGAGGCGGTTTAATTCCAGCGGTAAGGTTAAGTCACATTTTGGGAGACATAGAGCTCAAGGTCATAGATGTGAAGTTCTATACCGATATCAATGAGCATACAGAGATGCCAAAGATAACAATTCCAATATATGGAGACTTAAAGGGCAAGAGAGTTGTTATTGTGGATGATGTCAGCGACACAGGGAAAACGCTGGAAGTCGTCATAAATGAAGTTAAGAGGCTTGGTGCAAAGGAAATAAAAGTTGCATGTTTGGCCATGAAGCCTTGGACTTCAGTGGTGCCCGATTTTTACGTGTTTAGAACTGACAAATGGATAGTATTCCCATGGGAAGAATTTCCAGTGGTGATGCGGGGATGAGGGCTTTCATAGCCATTGATATAAGCGACAGCGTTAGAGAAAAGCTCGTTCAAGCTCAAGATAAAATTGCAAGAACAAAAGCAGCCAAGATAAAGTTTGTTGAGCCTGAGAATCTTCACATTACCCTCAAATTTTTGGGCGAGATAACTGAGGAGCAAGCTGAGGAAATAAAGGAAATTCTTCAGAAAATAGCTGGTAAATACAAGAAACATGATGTCAAAGTCAAAGGAATTGGTGTGTTTCCAAACCCAAACTATATCAGGGTAATTTGGGCTGGTGTTGAAGGCGATGAGATTATAAAAAGTATAGCCAGCGACATAGAAAGGGAGCTGAGAAAGCTTGGCTTTAAAAAGGATAAGAACTTTGTTGCTCATGTGACAATCGGAAGAGTGAAGTTCGTTAAGGACAAGCTTGAGCTTGCAGTTGTTTTAAAGGAACTGGCAAACGAAGATTTTGGTATCTTTACCGTTGATGCAATTGAGCTAAAGAAAAGCACCTTAACTCCCAAAGGCCCAATTTACGAAACATTGGCAAGGTTTGAGCTTAAGGATTAGAGCTGGACTAAGAACAGAGGCACAGGGATTATTGCGAGGTTCCTCTCTTCAATGAAGTCAAGTTTGCCTTTTGACAAAAGGATTTTGTTTTTAATTCCCACTCTTGGAAAATCACTCGGCTTAACTTTATTCTGCCATTTCACTTCAACACCAAAATCTTTTGTTACAAAGTCAACTTCCCTTGCATTATGGAAGAAATATGTATCAAAGTTCCTCTTTATGTGCTCCCCCACAATTCCCTCTACTTTTTTTGCAATTCCAACTTCTATCCCAAACTTCCTTGAAAAGGTTTCTAAAATTAGTGGATCTAAAAAGTAGAACTTTCTTTCTTTTCTGAAAAGTGGTGTCATTAGGTTTGGCTTTGTTTGGAAGTAGTTCCTCCCAATGAAGAGCTCCTCAAATATTTCCAGATATTCTCTGACGGTTACATGCGAACCTATTTCCATTTCTTTTGAAAGGGCATTTAGAGAAAACTTCTCTCCATATCTTTGCAAAATACCCAAAATTATTGAAAGTGATATCCTTTCACTTCTCCCAAGTTTTGTAACGTCAAATATCGTCGCATTATAAATCATTTCATATGTGTCTGGGCTTATTTCACCCCTCTCAAGGAGCTCAAATATTGATTTTGGATAACCTCCAGATGATAAGTAAAAATAGAATGCTTCAAAGAGCTCGTCCATGTAGGGGTACAACTCTAAGGCATTTTCATAAAAGGCCTTAGGAGAAGTTTCTAATGTTATCTTCTCTAACTCTCTTTTAAGCTTTGGATTTAATAACTCAACAACTTTTCTAAAGCTAAATGGCAGGAATTCCTCAACTTTTATTGGTCTTCCGGGGAAGCTTTCCCTTTTCAGGCCAAGGGATGAGGAACCGGTTATATAAAGGGTAGTATCCTTCTTTAGAGGAGAATCGAGGAAAAACTTTATCGCTCTCTCCCAACCTTCAACAAACGTTACCTCATCAAGGAGCACAAACTTCTGCCCTCTCCGCATTCTTGAGAAGAACCTTAAAATATCAACTATGTCTCTGTAATCTTTAAGCAAATCACAAGAAAAGTAGAGAATACTCCTTGGGTTAGTTCCCCTTTCAATGAGATCGAGAATTATGAGCTTTAAATATGTGGTCTTTCCAACTTGCCTTGGACCAACAATTATCTTGTTTTTCTTTTCAAATGCGTATCTTATGGAATTTTTCTTTGATAAGGCCTCTTTAACCTTTTCATCCTCATAAATAGCTTTTTTATCTTGCCACCATGGGTTTTGAAATCCCATTAGCTCTTCCATTTTTAATCACAATTGATACTACAGTATCAAATAATATATAAATATTTTGATATCATACTATCAAGACAAAACAGAGGGGTAGTAACTTTAAAGTAAGAAGCGGAAACTAACAATAGGGGAGGGAAATTATATGAAAGAACTTTTAAACCAAATTCTCCAGAAAATCAAGCCAAGCAAAGAGGAAAGAAATCTTGTTGAGAAGATAAAAGGGGAAGTTGAAAGTATTGCAAAAGAAACAATTGCTGCCTTTGATTATGATGTTGAGCCATATTTCGTTGGCTCTTTAGCAAAAGATACCTATTTAGCTGGCGACCATGACATTGACCTCTTTTTGGCATTTCCCCCTGATATTCCCCTAAAGGAACTGAGAGAAGAGGGCTTAAACCTCGCAAGAATTATTGGGGAAAAGATGGGGGAATATGAGGTTGCCTATGCCGAGCATCCTTATGTTAGGGCTTTTTATAAGAGATTTAAAGTTGACTTGGTGCCGTGTTATAATGTAAGAGACTGGAGGGAAGTGAGAACAGCCGTTGATCGCTCAATACTTCACACGAGATGGATTTTAAAGCATCTGAATGGCAGAAATGATGAAGTCAGACTTTTGAAGAGGTTCTTCAAAGGTATTAATGTTTATGGTAGCGAGATTTATGTTAAAGGGTTTTCGGGCTATCTCACCGAACTTTTGATAATAAAATACGGCTCATTTCTTGAAGTTCTTGAGAAGCACGACTTTATGCTCAGGCAAAAGATCATTGACTTGGAAGGCTGGCTGAAGAAAGAGCCGGAAGTAGCGATGAAAACTGTAAAGCGAGAGGCGGATGCTGATGTTCCGCTGATAGTTATTGACCCTGTGGATCCAAGAAGAAACGTTGCTTCGGCTTTAAGCTGGGAAAGGTTTGGAATTTTTTACTTTAAAGCCAAACAGTTTTTAGAAAATCCCTCAAGAGAGTTTTTCTTCCCAGTGCAAAAGCAAATGGGGGATTACAAGAGGACATTAAGGGAAAAAGGAACAAAGCTTGTAACTTTGCTCTTTGAGAAGCCAGACTTAATCGATGATTTGCTCTTGCCTCAGCTCGAAAAAAGCGCAAAAGGCTTTATGAAAGCTCTGGAGCTTCAAGGCTTTAGAGTGTTTGAGGCTCACTGGGGATACAAGGATAAAGCGTTCATAATGCTCGAAGTTGACAGAACTGAAAAGCCAAGAATTGAGATTAAACCCGGTCCTGAATTCTTTACAGAGAGAGGGCTGAGGTTTTACTCAAAGAATCAAAAAGTTTGGATCAGAGGGAAGCGTTTGTATTCGGAGAAGGTGGTAAAGGAGAGTATAGTTGATGTTATTAGGGAGCTTTTGGAAAAGAACCAAGTTTCTCTGGGAAAGCAAGTTAAGGAACATGTAATGCAAGCAGACATCCTAATTAACTTTGTGCCTCCAGAGCTCAGTGATGAGGCATATCTGTTCTTAAGCAGAGAAAAATGGAATTTAAAAAGCTAAACACTCTTGTGCTCACACCATTCTTTGTTCTCCCATCTTCCATGACCCTCTCCCGGGATGTGGCCGGTGTCTGCGACTGCCTCTTTTAAGTCGTATAAACTTTCTATTGCACTCCTAATATCTTTCGGTAAGTCTTCCTTTCCAATATATAAGGCCGCTCTTGTAACTACGTTATACTTGCTGTTAGGGACTTCACTCTTTAGTGAGGCAAACCATGCCTCTTCGCTTGTCTCCCAACCTTCCAGTCCCTTCATCCTAAACAGATCATAATCATAGTAGAGCTGTGGAAATGCCAACAGCTTCATGTATTCGAGCAGTAGAAAGTTCGCTCTTTCACTGTTTTCTTCCATGTAAAGCTCTATCAGTTCAATCAGGGCTTTGCTTATAGCTATAACGTTTCCAAAGGTTACCCTTGTGTCTATGTTCTCCCAGAATCTTGGACATGAATGATTTGCCAGGAGCATTATATAGTAAATCCTTCCAAGCTTCAAGGTGAGGGCAGGATCTGCATCCTTTACTGGTTCGGTCACATAATCAACGCTCGTGTCCATATCGAAGTACTCATAGTGCTCCCTGAAGAATATCCTTGCGTATCTTATGAGAAAATCTTTTATGCTGTTGCTATCAGCCTCTGAATACTTTTTAATCAGATCCATCACTCCAAAGCGAACTGCCCTATTGAGCTCGCGGAAGAGCTTTGTAAATGCAAACTTCCAGAGCTGAGAAATCTTTTTCTCTTTATACCAACGGTGTATTACTTTGCCATCTTCTCGTCTGACCCCTGTCCATCTCATATCGCTTGTCCTTCCATCTATGCTTAAATCATAATAGTCGCTCCAGCTTGAGTAGTCTTTAACATTAATCTTAAACTGTTCACTGCACTCTCCATGGAGGCATCTGTATTCCCCACTCACCTTTTTCCTAATGAATTCAACTGCATTCACAGCTTCAACGCCCTTCTCTTCAAGCCCCCTAATCCATTTCAGGAACTTATCAAGCTGCTGGGGATTGCTGAGCAAAGCTTCCAAGTCGCTTGAGAGAAACACCAGATAGGGAATGCCACTGTTTTCTTTGAATACATCAACTCTCCCTTCAGAAACCGCCCTTATAAGGCCATCAGCATCTAAGGTGTTGAACGCAAAGGCATCGCTCAGCTGGTGATCTCTGCCGAACACAAAGGCAGTTTTTCCATCACACTTGTAGGTATTGCATGAGAATTTGGCTTGGGGTATATTCAAACCTATGAATTGTCTCTCATCAAGGAGGAATACAACCTTTTTTTCGGTTGCTTCGGTAATGATTCCTGCTGTTTTTCTTGTTATAACATTTTCAGGTAGCCAGAATCCGACAACACTTTTGTCTCTTATAAAAGGTTCATAGAAGTCAAAGGATACCTTAGCTAAGATTTCCTGCTCAAAAATGCTCAAATGTGGCATTATTGGATGAAATGGCACTGTGGGGGCAACTTCAACATGATTTTGGAGAGTTTCCACAACCTGGGAATAAATTTTTGGCTTGTGCTGCAGTATCATGTAAAGTGTGAATGGCTCAAAGTCAACACTTACGCTGTTTTTTCTGAGCAGTAGAAGTGTGTCGTCAATATATTCATAAGCTTTTATAACGGCTCTTGTCCAGTTTCTTCCCTTGACCTCCATGTTCCTGATCTTAAGTGAAACTGGGCTTAATCTCTCGGAGTATTTTATTGGATCCCATCCAGAACCGTCGTGAATGTAGATTATATCCCCTGGTTGGTATGCATGAAAATGATATCCAAATTTTTGGAACATACAATCCACCTACTCTCTTATAAAACTGGGCAATTTGAGGAAATTGGGTTTTTTGATAATTTTCACTTTTTTAAAGAGCTTAGGACGTGCTACTATCTTGTCTGATTCTAAAAATGATAAATAATGTTTTCCTGTTTTCTTGACTTCCTCCATGGGAATTAACCCTTTGGGTTCTTCCATGACTTTTTTCTTTATTTCTTCCTTGCTTTTAGGAGGCTCTATTGAGAGTCCTTTTTGAATGAGCTCTTCTCTCTTCTTAGCCCCTTCTTCTTTCCCAAAAGCATAAACCTTTTTCACTTTTTCATATATTCCAAGCAGCTGGGCCTCAAGATATATCTCTTCTTTTTCTTCTGATATCCAAGCTGCCCACTCCGTATGCCCGTAGAATCCTACAAAATAACCAAGTCTGTAGGCTTTTTTCAGGAGCTCTTTTCTTTTGTCCAAGGTTTACACCTCATCTTCTTCAAAGGGGGATTTATTGAAAACTATGATTCCATTATCTGAAAATACAACTTTCTTCATGCCCGTGTCATGTTTAGTCCCTCTCATCTTCAGTATTTGAATTGCTCTTACCATTTTGTTGCTGTGCATGAAATAGTGCATCATAATGACCCCACTTGTTAAGTAGTGCTCCTCCGTGTATCTGTCCATATCAGTCATTTCACCAATTAAATATGCGGTTATTCCTAAATCCTCAATTGCCCTAATAAATCTGGCAAGCTCGGCTCTTTTTCTAGCTGGATTTGAGACTGAGAACTCAATTGCACTAACAGGATCTATTACTAGCCTATCTATTTTTTCTGTCTCTGAGAGTTCCTTAATCCTGAAAAGTACACTACCCCATGTTGGAACTTTGTTGGTTTCTCTCCACAGAATGGGGCCAAGATCATAAAGCATGATTTTCCACGTTTTTACATATGCAACTATTGAGGGATCATATCTTGCCATGTCTTTAATAACTTCTTCTGGCTTTTGAATTAGTGATATATACAATCCTTTTTCTCCACGTTTAGCTCCATCCAATAGAAAATGGAGCGCAAGAGTTGTTTTACCACTGCCAGGCGGTCCAGTAATTAAATAAACTCTCCCGGGGATTAGTCCCCCCTCTATAAGCTCGTCGAGACCTTTAACTCCAGTAGAAATTCTTGTTGTATGAGAGGTATGCATATTAGTCCCCCCATTATAATCAGGTTAATCAATATCATCTTAAAGTTTTAAGAACGAAAGTATTTAAGCTTTTATGGTGAAACAAAGATACTGTCAGGATAAGCAGTGGGGCGTTAGACTTAAGTTGCTGACAATACTTCAGAAAGGAAAGGGGAACATGAAGGCTGAAACCATTATTTACTGCTTGTTTTCAGCCTTAAAACCTTTTCGCCGGAACAAGATTCCGCCAGAAAAGAAAGTCAGGGCAGCAGAATTATAC
>Ga0190313_1000443_pt1 | contig 25036 bp, 20 predicted proteins | sample 4870071011_MG_FD_169989 | JGI IMG/M metagenome (GOLD analysis project Ga0190313, IMG submission 169989) | Hydrothermal vent sediment bacterial communities from Southern Trench, Guaymas Basin, Mexico - 4870-07-10-11_MG | ecosystem: Environmental > Aquatic > Marine > Hydrothermal vents > Sediment ... | reverse complement strand
GCATTAAAAATTATAAAAGAGATAATAGTGGAGCCGGAGGTTGGGAAAATTTATAATGGCAAGGTAGTAAAAATAATGGACTTTGGCGCCTTTGTCCAGATTTTACCCGGCACTGACGGTCTGTGCCATATTTCTCAACTTGACCTGAAACGTGTTGGAAAGGTTGAGGATGTTGTTAAAGAGGGCGATGAGCTCAAGGTGAAAGTTCTTGAAATCGCAAGGGGCGGTAAAATCCGTTTAAGTCATAAAGCCGTACTTGAAGAAGAAAATAAATAAGACCGTGTCTGGTAATAATAAAACTGGGCTTGGCAATAATAAGACTGGGCCCGGTAATAATAAGACTGGGCCCGGCAATATGGATAATTCGCCTGTTATAAAATTTTTTCGTCTAAATCAGGACGCAGATGCAGATATCCCATTGCCAAAATATATGACTTTTAGTTCTGCAGGCATGGATATTTGCACTTCTATTAAAGAAAATTTTGTTTTAAAGCATGGGGAAATTCATCTTTTCCCCACAGGATTTTCCATGGCGCTACCGGAAGGGTTTGAGGCACAGATACGACCAAGAAGCGGTCTTGCTGTTAAACACGGAATAAGCATTATAAACTCTCCCGGTACCATAGACTCTGACTACCGGGGAGAGGTTATGATTGCCATAATCAATCTTGGTCCACAGAGTTATACTTTCCATAGAAAAGACAGAATAGCGCAGATGATAATCAACAAAGTTTATCATGCAAGATTAGATGTGGTTGAGCAGCTTGATATAACAAAGCGAAATACCGGCGGATTTGGTCATACCGGTTTATAGATGAAAAATGTTATATAAAAGTAATGATACAGGCAGTAAAGAAATTTTTACCGAACAGAGTTTAAGTGAAAAAAAAGTTGGGCTGTCAGTATGTGTACTTGCAAGTGGCAGCAGAGGAAATGCAATATTTGTCTCCGACGGTGTTACATCCCTGCTAATAGATGCAGGATTCAGTGGGGTTGAAATAGAAAGAAGGCTTAAGGTAAGGGGTATTAAGCCGGAAGATATCAATGCCATCCTTGTTTCCCATGAACATGGTGATCATATTAAAGGTGTCGGTGTCCTTGCCCGTCGTTATGATTTACCGGTTTATATAAATAAAAAAACACTTCAGGCTGCATCATCACAACTTGGAAATATTGATAATAAAAAAAATTTTGAGTGCGGCTCATCCTTTATAATTAACAAGTTAAAGATTCATCCCTTCTCCATATCCCACGATGCTGCAGACACTACAGGATTTACAGTTAAAAAAAACAATATTAAAGTTGGAATAGCAACAGATTTGGGCATTGCCACATCCATGGTTAAGGAACACCTTAAAGGAAGCTCTCTATTGGTTCTTGAAGCAAACCATGATCCGGAAATGCTTTCTAACGGACCATATCCCTGGTATCTCAAACAGCGGATTAAGGGAAGAACTGGCCATCTGTCCAATGTTGATTCAAAAAAACTGCTAAAAGAGATAAAACATGATCAACTTGACCATGTGATTTTAGCCCATCTTAGCGGCAAGAACAATACCCCTGATAAAGCTCTCTGTGAAGTCGGTCTCTCCATAGCTGATTGTAATACAAAGCTCCATGTGGCGACACAGAAAAAATGTGGAGACATGATTAATCTGTTTTAGCCCTGGTTTCTTTTAATGTAAGAGTATTACCTTCAATGGCATTGGAATTGTATGTCCAGCGCAGTATAAGATCTTCATGCAGATTTTCTACAATCTCTTGTAAAAGGGGACGAAAAGAATCCAGTTTTTGTTTGAGTTTATCAAGTTTGTTAAAATCAAGCATGTTACATCCCTTTTGCCCAGGCTGGAAGGTTTTAGCCTTATGTAAGAAACGAATGTAGACCTCCTGGCGCTTTATTCAGAGTCTTTAAAAAAATCTCGGCGATGATATACATTCGCAAATCGTGCGCCGTTTTTGCTGTTTTTTTTATAATAATCGATACATTGTTTTACAATTTTCAGGGTGTCATCTTCAGTAAAGATGCCTGGAAGTTCTTCAGCCAGTCGTGGATGCCTTCCCAGTTTTCCTCCAAGGAAAATCCTGAAACCTGCTTTTTTTTCAAAAATAGTTCCTGTGGGGCATTTTTTTATACACTCCCCGCATTTTATGCAAAGGTTATAATCTATTTCTGGCCTGCATTCTTTTTCATTCAGGGTAATTGCATTTTCTTTACATATATCAACAGATTGCCCACATAATGTGCATTCATTTTCTGTAATTTCAGGGATGCTTGCTCCTATGATTCCGATATCCTTAATCTGGGGCTGGGAACATGCATTGGGGCAGTCTGCCAGTGTTATTCTGAACTCATGGTGAAACTTTATATTATCTCCAACATTCTGTTTTAAAAATTTCAGGATATCTTCTTTAACAAGCAGGTTTTCAATACTGTTAAAAAGGCTGTTAGTTTCAACAGCACGGTTGGGGCAACCAAAACATGTATCAAGCTGAAACCCTTTTATTTCAGAACTCATATTCGTTATATATCTTTTTTGGGCGGTCTTTACATCTAAAATCGTAACCCCTTTTCTGCCTGCAGCCATGGCTTCATCTTCAACACGGGTTCTGACTTTTTTCCTGACAAAAAAGGGAACTTTTTTAACCGCTTTTTCTGCCTCTTCAGTCCATTTCATACCTGTAAGTCCATATTATCCTTCAATTATCTTGCCCCTGTTGCTTATAACGATTTTTTTAAGGGGAATATTTTTTCCGGCATTTTCCATTGCCTTGCTTAAAATTCCAGGAAGTCCGCTGCAGCATGGAACTTCCATAATAAGACATGTTATGCTTTTAATTTCGGCAGTTTTAAATATCTGGGCAAATTTTTCAACATAGCTTTCCTTGTCATCAAATTTGGGACAGCCTATCATAACTACCCTGCCTTTAAGAAAATCGTTATGAAGGGCAGGATAGGCGACGGGGACACAGTCTGCTGCCACAAGAAGATCGGCTCCTTTAAGAAATGGCGCATCAGGAGGAACAAGTCTTATCTGTACAGGCCAGTGGGAAAGGGCTGATTCTTCAGATGCAAGTGTTACAGGTTTGTTGGCAGACTGGCAAGCTGTTTGTGTTGAAAAATCCTGAATCTGTGTTGAGGGACAGCCGCAGGGCAATGTGTCTGGTATGGGCACTGCTTTTTGTTGCTGCTCGAGATGTTTTTCAACTGCCTCTTCATCAAATTCTTCTGTTTCACGCTCAACTATCTTGAGCGCTCCCTGGGGACAGTCTCCAATGCACGCGCCAAGTCCATCGCAAAGGTTGTCTGAGATAACTTTGGCCTTGCCATCAATGATTGCAATGGCGCCTTCAGCACATGCTATTACACACTGACCGCATCCATCACACAGCTCTTCATTAATTTCGATTATTTTTCTTTTTACTTTCATCTTTAACACCTCTATGATTGTTTAATAAAACTTTTCGGGCATTATCTTTACCGGAATCGGTCATGAATGATTTTTTTATAATTTTTTCAAGCTGTTCAGCGGTTATGGATTTATCCTTATGGTTATCCTCTATGTTTGCAATAAGGTCTGCATCATACACCGCCTTGAAACTGTCGGTTTCTTCCGGTTTGGGATGATGGTGATGCCCGACAATATCACATACCTCTTCTATAAGTTCTTCTTTGGTGCCAAGCTTTTCCAGTATTGATCGTGCTATGGGCGGGCCTTCAAGTTCCTGATATTTTGGCGCTGTGCTGTTGTGCTTTTTTTCTGCTTCATGAATTCCGATGTCATGAAGGTATGCGGCAGATAAAATAACTGCCAGATTCCCAGGGCTTTCGGCTTTGCCGATTTGTTCCGCATATCTTGCCACACGCATGGAATGGCTGATTCTTTTAAAATCGGTTTTAAAATACCGCTTCATTTCAATTGCCACCCGATCCTTTAACAGATCTTCTTTTTGTGCCAGGAGTTCGGGGGGAAGATTCCCTATGCACTGTTCGGCAAAGGGGCAATATGCAGCACACCCAAAATCCATTTCAGGATTGATGAACCTGTGCCCGCAATTTGGACATTTGCGGGTTGTGTCATCCTTGAAAAATTCCACTTTTTTACCGCATTCCGGACATTTTGCATCAAAGATGGCTCCCGGTTTCCAGTACATGGTATCTTGACCTGGGCATTTCATAATTGTCCTCCCTACTCCTGATTTATTTTTTCTATCCCGATCATCCCGTATATCCTGTCAAAATTTATTTTTTTGACAGGATTAACAGGATTTCTTTATTTTTTCTATCCTGATCATCCCGTATATCCTGTCAAAAAGGAACACTTTTATTTTCCCGCCATCATAGCTTCTATATCTGCTTCTACTGTGTCTATGGGTTTAATGTTAAAATTTTCCACCAGAACATTGATAACATTTGGAGACAAAAAGGCCGGCAAAGTCGGCCCAAGACGGATACCTTTAACCCCGAGAAAAAGAAGCGCGAGAAGAACTGCCACTGCTTTTTGTTCATACCAGGATATATCGAATGAAATCGGAAGATCATTAATATCGTCCAGTTCAAAAACCTCTTTGAGCTTTAATGCAATAACCACAAGAGAGTAGCAATCATTACACTGTCCGGCATCAAGAATCCTGGGGATACCGCCGATATCACCAAGATCCAGCTTGTTGTAGCGGTATTTTGCACAACCTGCCGTCAAAATTACAGTATCTTTTGGCAGTTTTTCAGCAACTTCCGTATAGTAGCTTCTTGATTTCTGCCGTCCGTCGCATCCAGCCATAACCACAAAGCGTTTGATTGCTCCTGATTTTACCGCATCTACCACCTTGTCAGCAAGGGCGAGAACCTGGTTGTGTGCGAATCCGCCGATAATTTTGCCTGTTTCAATTTCAGTGGGAGGATCACATTTTTTTGCCAGCTCTATAATCTCGGAAAAATCCTTTGAGCCGCCTTCTGGCCTGTCTGCAATATGTTTTACTCCAGGATATCCTGTCATTCCGGTAGTAAAAATTCTGCTTTGATATGTATTATTTTTTTTCATGGGAATAATACAGTTTGTAGTCATGAGAATAGGCCCGTTAAAGGATTCAAACTCTTTGTTCTGTTGATACCATGCTCCCCCGTAGTTGCCCACACAATGATCGTACTTTTTAAATGCCGGATAGGAATTGGCAGGAAGCATTTCGCCATGGGTATATACATCTACTCCGGTACCTTCGGTCTGTTTTAAGAGCTCTTCCATATCCTTTAAGTCATGCCCGCTGATCAAAATCCCGGGATTTTTTCCAACGCCGATATTTACTTCAGTGATCTCAGGATGACCGTAAGCAGATGTATTTGCTTCATCCAACAGAGCCATTGTACTTACTGCAACCTCTCCGGCTTTCATTACAAGGGCGACCATATCATCAACTGATAAATCTTTTGTTGTGGATGCCAGAGCTTCCATGAGAAAATTATAAATATCTTCTTTTTCATGTCCCAAAAGAGCTGCATGATCTGCATATGCGGCGACCCCCTTTAAGCCGATGATTAAAAGCTCTCTTAAAGAGCGAACATCTTCATCTTCTGTTGAAAGAACACCCACAGACTTTGCTTTTTCATTAAATTCGGCAGCATTATCTGCAAACCATGTTGCTGAGTGATGCAGTTTTTCATCAAAATCTTTTCCATTTTTCTCTTTATAAGCAGTTAGAAATTTGTCTTTAAGCGCTTCCCTTTGTTTTAAAGCCTCTTTGATCATGGCAACAAACCGGTCATTATCCCAGTTTGCATTGGTGATTGTCGTAAAAAGTGCCTGGGCAACAAATAACCCGGTTTCCTTATCATGGATGCCAAGCTCTTTTACCTTTTCACCATAAACGGCAATACCTCTTAATGCATAGATTAAAAGATCCTGCAAATTTGCGGTTTCTTCTGATTTTCCGCAAACGCCCTTTACCGTACAGCCTGTGTTTTTGGCTGTTTCCTGACATTGAAAACAAAACATAATTTTTCTCCTTTAAATTAATGGTTGTTTGTAAATAGTTTTTTTGATTTATTGTCGCCTTGTTGATTATAGATTACTGTATCGGGTATTTATTGCCTTGACATAAGTCAAAAATTTCAAAAAAAAGATATTTTTTGAAAAATATCTTTACAGATGAAAAAATCGGTTTGCATAAAATTATTATTATCAACAAATTATAATTCAAACACAAGATGTTTTAAATATTTTGTCCATCGACAGATAATTTTTTTGCAACAGGAAAATAACTATGGAAAATTTTTTATCTATTATTTCAAACATTCCCCTTTTTAAAGGGCTTCCCCAAAGCCAGCTTGAAAAAATTGAGAAGATAGCTGTTAAAAAGAATTTTAAAAAAGGAGAGTTGATTTTTTCAGAAAATGATGAAGGCAATGGTTTTTATATTGTTGCCCGGGGAAAGGTAAAGATTTACAAGGTTTCTCTCGAAGGAAAAGAGCAGATACTCCATATTTTTGGTCAGGGTGAGCCTTTTGGCGAAGTGCCTGTTTTTAGCGGCGGCGTATTTCCCGCAAATGCCCAGGTCCTTGAAAAATGCAGCCTGATATTTTTTCCAAGAAAAGCGTTTATTCAGTTAATATCTGAAAACATACCCATTGTCTTGAACATACTGGGTGTGCTTTCCATGCGCTTACGCCAGTTTACAGTGCAGGTAGAAAACCTTTCATTAAAAGAGGTTCCTGGACGGCTTGCCGGATACCTTTTGCTTTTGGTCAAAGAGCAGCAAGTAGAAGATTTAATTCAGTTGAACATCTCCAAGGGACAGCTTGCAAGCCTTCTCGGAACAATTCCGGAAACCCTGTCCAGAATTTTTTCTAAAATGAATGACAGGGGGCTGATTGAAGTTGAAGGTCGCAGTATAAAAATTCTTGATACAGACGGGCTGGAAGATCTGGCCGTATATGGAAAAATATAAAATTATTTTAAGCGAGCCATTAATGTATCATGTCTCATGTTTTTATTTGTAAAAAATATGCCGGAGCAGCCATAAAACCTGCCCCGGCAGAAAAAATATTATGAATCTATTCCTGATTTGAAAGTATCAAGCCCTATCCTGTCAATCATCTTTCCGATACGTTCATTTTTTTTTGCATTTTCCTTATAAAAAGAAATCGTTTTGGAAATCAGAGCCAATGCTTCTTCTGAGTTTAAATCCTCGGCAACAGTATCAGCCAGCCTTGGTTTGCCTGTTCCCATTCCCCCGGCCATAAGATTCCAGCCTTTACTGTTACCAACAAGGGAAATGTCTTTAATACAGTTTTCCGCACACTGGTTATTACATCCGCTTACCGCCATCTTGGTTTTGCCAGGGAGCTCCATGCCATGATATGTTTCATCAAGCTTCATCCCAATTCCCAGGCTGTCCTGTTTTCCAAGCCTGCAGCATGCTGTCCCAGGGCAGGCCTTTATGCTTCTCACGCAAAGACCGACAGCATGGCCTGGCGATATGCCGAGGTCAGCCCAGACATTATCAATATCTTCTTCCTGAATTCCAACAAGAACCATACGTGCAGCGCTTGTGATTTTAATAACTGCTGCATTATGTTTTTCTGCAACATCCGCAACTAACCTTAATTGTTCTTTTGAGATAAGCCCACATGGAAAATGTGGAGCAATTGCGTATGTCTTTTCGTCTCTTTGTAGTATGGCACCTTTTTCTCCCAGCTTAAGCATTTAAAAATCTCCTTTATATAATATTGTTTAGAAAAATCTTTGCGATCTGCCTGGCATCTCATGGCTCAAAACATTACAATTTGTGTGCCAGTTACTTAATTAATTACCTGTTTTTAAATATAACCTGAAGAATCAAGGCGTTATGAAGATCAATACTATTTTTGCTTAAATTATACAGATGTATCAAATGATTTGTGAGACATATTTGGTGGGTCAAATGTTTAATTATTTGCTCTTTGATGCAGATTTGGCAGTTAATTTATTCTTTTAAATCAAATAGTTGTTCTGTTTGTTCAGTAGCTTTAAACTGGTTATTAATTGTAATAAACCTATCTTCACAGGATAAAAAAGCATCGACTATAACAGGATCAAAATGTGTTCCTTTGTCCTTTACTATTATTGATTTTGCCATATCATGGGCATAGGCTTCTTTATAAACTCTTTTATTTACAAGCGCATCATATACATCTGCTACTGCCACAATGCGTGCAGCAATGGGGATATCTTCTCCCATTAGCTTGTTTGGATATCCTGTCCCGTTAAATTTTTCATGGTGTGCCTGGGCTATTTCGGCGGCCATTTTAAGATAGTCTGCTTTTGGATATTTTTTTACTGCATCATTTAACGTGTCAAAGCCGATTTGAGTATGGGTTTGCATTATTTTAAATTCTTTTTCATCAAATCGTCCCGGCTTAAGTAATACATAGTCAGGAATACCTATTTTCCCTATATCGTGAAGGGGGCTGGTTAAAAAGATATTATCTATAAAAAAGTTATCAATTCCGGTGTATGAATTTTTTTTAAGTGTTTGTGCAAGTAATTTTGAATAAAACCGTATACGTTCCAAATGATTCCCTGTTTCAGGGTCCCTGGATTCTGCAAGTTTCGCCATGGAAAAAATTACTATATCCTTGGTCTCAAGGCTTAATATCCTTTCTCCTGCAATAAGCCTTACTCTTAACTCCTCTTTTGCAAAAGGTTTGGTAATGAAATCATCGGCGCCTGCCTGCATGGCTGTTACAACATCTTCGGTTTTGCCTTTAGCGGTTATTATTATAATATAAGTGTACCTGCTTCCTTCGGCATCCCTGATTTTTTTGCATAATTCCAGACCGTTCATGCCAGGCATATCCCAATCTGTAATAACAATTCTTGGTCTTTCTTTTTTCCATAGTTCCCATGCCTTTTTACCATCCTCAGCCACAAATGTTTCATAACCAAAGCCTTGAATTAATTTTTCCAGCATTTTATAACTTATAAATTCATCATCAGCTATAAGTACTTTCATTGCAGACACTCCATATGTTTTAAATTAATTTATTTGTTTTTATATGTTCTTCTAAACGATATACTTCTTTTTTTAATGATTCAAAAACAGTTTCACTGTTTTCCAAAGAATCAGATTCCCCAAGGCGTTCAAGGTCAAAAGCTGCTTTTGAAAGATTATTTGCAGTAAGATTTGCCGCGCCCCCTTTAATGGAATGTGCCTCTCTTATAACTATGGCTGTGTCTTCATCGGCTATGGCTTTTTCCAACGCAGGCAGTTGCAGCTTAATGTTTTTTTGAAAGCCGCTAAAAAGTTCTGATAAAAATTCTTTGTCACAGTCGAAATCTTCCATTAATTTTTCATAATCAACAGGAGGGTCATCTTTTTGGGCTTTATTAACAGCCTCTATATTCTCAGTGTTTATTTGCTTTGTTTTTGAACCTGTCCAGTTTTCTATAATTTTTATCAGCTTTTTTCTTTTTAAGGGCTTTGCTATATAGTCATCCATGCCGGCATCAATACATTGTTGTCTGTCACCTGCCATGGCATGGGCAGTCATGGCTATAATTGGAGTTTTTTGTGAAAGTTGCAACTCTAATTTACGAATTGCTGCAGTGGCATTATAACCATCCATAACAGGCATTTGAATATCCATCAGTATTATGTCGTAATCATTTTGTTTATATGCTTGAACTGCGAGTTGCCCGTTTTCCGCAAGATCAACATTATATCCTTCATCTTCCAAATATTTTTTTGCAACAATCTGGTTGGTTGGATAATCTTCGACTAAAAGAATTTTGGTATTTATTTTGTATTTTTCTGCCAGAAGATGTCGGGTAACAAGGTGAGATGGGGGGGTAATATCTTTTGGCACTGATAAATTTAACACCTCAGTGATAGTTTTATATAATTCATCCCGCTTGACAGGTTTTGTCAGGTATCCATTAATTCCTGTTTCCCTGCATTTTTTACTGTCGCCGATTACTCCGGCAGAAGTGAGCATAACAAGGGGAATATCAGATATCCTGTCATTTTTTTTTATTTCCCCTGCAAGCTCAAATCCATCTAACCCGGGCATCATGCAATCCAATATAATAAAATCAAAAATTTCATTATTTAAAACAGTTTGCTTTAAAATTTCCAAAGCTTCCTTCCCGCTGGAAGCTTTAACCGAGTTGCACTCCCATTGTTTAAGCTGCATTTCTAATATGTAACGGTTATTTTTATTGTCATCTACAATCAAAGCCGTAAGATTTTTAATTTCATTATAATTAATTGATTTTTTGTCCTGGTGAATCTGTTTTTTATCTTTTCCTAAAATCAGGGTAAACCAAAAGGTAGAACCCTGGCCAACCTCACTTTCCAAACCGATTTTACCTCCCATTAGATGTACAAGATCTTTTGATATAGCAGTTCCCAGGCCAGTACCTCCATACTCTCTCGTGGTTGAACCGTCTGCCTGGGTAAAGCTGTCAAATATTTGGACCTGTTTATCTTTGGGTATCCCAATGCCCGTGTCTTTTATGACAAAACGAATTGTTACTTTGTCTTTAATTTTATTGATGAGTTCACCTTTAATAAAAATTTCACCTGTACTGGTAAATTTAACTGCGTTGCCGGCAATATTGGTCAAAATTTGTCTTATCCTGCCTGGATCACCAATTAAATTATCAGGGATATCAGGGTCAACATAGGAAATAACCTCTAAGCCTTTTTTTTCGGCTTTAAAGGCAATACTTTCACTAATGTTTTCCACTAAATATCTTAAATTAAAAGGAATATTTTCCAGCTCCATTTTTTTTGCTTCTATCTTTGAAAAATCAAGGATATCATTTATAATGCCAAGGAGAGCATTGGCTTCTGTATTCATGATATTAAATATTTTTTTTTGTTCATCATTCACTGACTTTTCAAGAGATAGCTCGGCCAGGCCTATAATTCCGTTTAAAGGAGTACGGATTTCATGGCTCATGTTAGCAAGGAATTCACCCTTGGCAATATTTGCAGCCTCTGCATTTTCTTTGGCGAAGTTCAGTTCTTCAATCATCTGTTTTATTTTGTTAAGCATTTTATGAATGGCAATGCCCAGCAAATCTTTTTCTGAAGATAACTCGAGTTGAACAGATAAATCCCCTTCAGCCACGGCAAGGGCCATAGCTATTTTTTTTTTATTTTCATTGGCTGCCATTCTGATACTATCTGCAAGCTGCCCTATTTCGTCATGGGATCTATGGGTAATGTTGTGATCATATGTGCCCTTTGCCACATTTTTTGCAGCTATAATCATTTCTGAAATTGGTGATGTAATAAATTTTTTAATGATTACGAAAATCATGGAAAGTGAAATAATGAGGGAAACAAGAATAACACTAATTTCATTTTTTGAGTTATTATTCATTCTACCTGTTATGGAATTTATTTTTTCCGTAAAGTTTTTAGATAAAGATGTTATAATATTTTCTACACCGGTTAAAAGTTCATTTTTGTCCCGGGCAAGCATCATGCTTTTATTTAATACTTCATCAGAATCATCATCCTGTATTAAGGCTGTATATACAGGTTTTACTTCTTCTTGATATTTTAAAAATTTTATTTTCAGGTTTAATATTTCAGCTTTTATTTTCGAGTCTATATAGTTAGTCGCTGATAACATATCAAGACTGTTTATAATTGTTTTTGAATAGGTATCGGCTTCCTCCATTAACGATTCTTCAGCAATCATTACAGCATCCTGATAAAGTTTTACCTGTTTATTTAGTGAACCAAGCAGCCTGCTTCCATTTTGAGTGGCTTTTTCAAAAGAGTTTCCCAGGGTTATCAGCTCTTTTTGAATTTTAATTTTAATTTTAATTTTAATTTTAAAAAAAAGAGATGTTCCGCTTATTATTATAAAGGCAAGGATTAAAATTGAAATACTTGCCCAGATTTTATGTGCTATCTTATTAAAAAAAATCATGTTAATTATCCTGATAAAAATGATATTGTCATTTTATTGACAGTACTTTGACCCCTTTATGTGGTGTAGTACTCGAGATATAACCCAGGGCTCCTTATCATCGTAATAACCAAGGTCACGGGAAAATAGTTGAATGCCGAAACGCAGCTCATCTGTAAGCTGCACGGCGAAATTAATGCCTATTTCGTTGAAGTTAAATGTTCCATTGCTGGTTTCACCAAGAAATTCATTATCCGTTGATTGCAAAAAACCCTGGCTTGCGAAACCGTGAATCATAACCTCCCAATCATTCTGGAATGCAAAAAGATTGGTTTTGGCGCCAAGTATCAACAGTATGCCTGTTAGAAATGTGAAAAGTAATCTGTTTTTCATGCTTTTTTCCTTGATTTTGGCATAAATATAAAATTTAATTTATTGACCAAAGATTTTATTTTATAGGATAATATCTTTGACATGATATGCACAAACCAAGCCATTCTTGAAATAATTGAGGTGTTAAACGTTTTTTCCGTAAAGATGGGAGTATAAAACCCAGGCGACTTAGGAAGGGGTGGGATAATGATTATCCCATAAAAGTTTTGGCTGACAAATTTCCCAATGGGGTTACTCTGCGAGGATGGCTGGAAATTTGTTGGGAACAGGAGAACAGGTCAATATTGCTGGTAATCCTGCAAATTAATTTGCAGGATTATCTTTATATGCATTCTTCATTATTTCAATCCAGGATTTTTGGATCTTTTTTATGCCCCTGCCGCAGGAAATAATAATGGGCTCATTTATCAGGTCTGTGTGAAATTTGCCATCCCTGATATGTATCTCTTTAACCTTGCCCCCTGGCTTTGCAAATAACTTCGTGAGAATGTCAAGCTCCGGGGAAACCTTGTCAGTTTCTTTGCAAAATCTGATAATCAGAATTGAATTTTTTTTATCAGACAGGTAAAATCTTTGCATAACGAGAGCGACGGCATGTCCTCCTTTTAAGGTTATATCAGGAAGTGCATTTGAAAATTTGCCTTTAATATTGATGTTTTTTCCCTCATAATCTTCCCGTGCTGATAATAAATCGGTTATTGTAAAAGATTTATTAATTGCCACGGGTCGTTCCGGTATGCTGCTGAGGGGTGCACCAGGCACAGAAATTATTCCCTGCACAAGCCTGGCAATTTCCACCTGAAGTTTATCAATATCTTCATGGGTTAACATTTTTACCTGGAGATGCCCCTCTTCATCTTTAACAGATAGTTTTGGATTTTCAACAGATGCAACCATGAGCGAATCCCATAAAGAAATATATTTATCTGTTTCCTGGGGCGACATTATTTCAAAATCTTTTTCCATAAGTGCGGCGTAGTCAGCCTGTGAAATATCCAGACCTTTAAGAATATGATAAAAAGATCTTTTATCTATTGATTTAAGCTTAAATACAGCTCCTGAAGGGAGTGTTATTGTGCTGGTTTTAATTTTAGAATATTTTTGTTTATATTCACTGGCAGTTGTCAGATTTTCCTTGCAATATGAGGGTGTTATATCTGAGCAGAGAATATGGATGGTCATACAAAAAATAATTATAATAAACAAAGATAGATTTTTCAAAATTTTTCCTTAAAAATAGAGTTGCTGCCGCCGTCCCATCCTGCAATGCGGGCCCACAACCACCAGGCAGCATATCCTTTTAGATTACCATTCAGATGTTGGCTATGTGCAGCTCCGGATGCCCACCAATCAACATCCTCGGTGTGGGCATCCTGCCAATCAAGAGCCCAGTTTTTATTAGGGTTATAATCACAACTATCATTTGCATTAAGAAGCATATAGTTTACAAGTCCATCAGGATCATAGCTTTCAATGTCAGCAAAATCGTATAGTATTTTGTTGTTGGCATGACAGTATGCTCTAATCTGTTCATTCCGAAGATGAAGATTGCCTGTCTCTCCGGTACCGTTTAAATGACCGGTCATGTAAACAAATGTAATGCCGGAATATTTTGTTTCTAATTGCGTCATGGGAGCAAGATATGTATCAATCATTCCTTGTTCTGTTCTCCCGGCTGCCTGCCCGCACCATGACCAGATTATTACATTTACATCAGGATGCGATGTGCCTCTGCCTGTATCTATATCCGGATTTCCAAGATAAGATTCTGTATTATTTACCCATTGTGGATAGTATCCGACATCGCCTCCCATGGCACGATCATCCAGATCCAAGGCACCTGCCATAGGGCCATCGTGCCAGATAAAAAGCCCTGGAGTAGTCTGGTATACCGTGCTGTTGGATAAAAAATTATCCAATTGGTTGTTGGATGCCTGATTTGTGCCCATTCCTGATATAAGCTGACTTCCATGGGAAGTATGGCCATAAGCGATATGAAGATTCGTTTTTGCCGTATTAATGGCCGATTCAGGTATTCGAGTGATATCCGTACAATTGTGATCAACAACATAGGCAAATGCTGTCTCGCCAAAACAGATCAGTGTGCAAAGCAAGATAATGGTTATAATCAATTTCATTATTTGTCTCCTTTGAACAGTGAGGGGTGGGAAAGAATAGATTACATCCTGAATAGTGAATAACTATTAATAAAGATAAAATTATAATTTAAATAATTATATTACACTCTATGTGATATTACAAGATTGATACGACACTAATATAAAAAAAGAGGAGGGAAGTTTTGTCAACAGGAGCTCTGTGCATGCAGAGAGCTCCTGTTGATTCATATTAATTAAATGTCATGATAAAGGAAAAATTCATGGGGATGTGGTCGAAGCTTAACAGGATTAACTTCATTTTCTGTTTTATAACTAATCCACATATCTATTACATCTTTTGTAAAAACATCTCCCTTGAGCAAAAATTCATGGTCGTTTCCAAGAGCTTCAAGAGCTTCCTCTAATGAACCGGGGGCAGAATCAAGAGTCGCCAGCTCTTCAGGCGGCAGATCGTAAATGTTTTTATCCAGAGGATCTCCCGGGTCCATCTTGTTTTGAATGCCGTCCAGCACTGCCATCAGCATCGCTGAAAAAGCAAGATAACCATTGCACGACGGATCAGGGGTTCTGAATTCTATGCGTTTTGCTTTTGGAGACGAAGAATACATTGGAATACGAACAGCCGCGCTTCTATTTCTGCTTGAGTAAGCCAGATTCACTGGTGCTTCAAAGCCTGGAACCAGCCTTTTATAAGAGTTGGTTGTGGGGTTTGTAAACGCACACAGAGCCTTGCAGTGCTTTAATATTCCGCCTATTGCATAAAGGGCATCCTGAGACACTCCGGCATATTTATCCCCTGCAAATAAAGGGATGCCTTCCTTCCATATACTCAAATGGGTATGCATTCCGGTTCCGTTATCTTCAAAAATAGGCTTGGGCATAAAGGTAACTGTATAATTATTTTTATATGCCACATTTTTCAATATATATTTAAACCACATCAACTGGTCGCCCATCTGAAGCAGGGGTTTGAACCGCATGTCTATCTCAGCCTGGCCTGCTGTTGCAACCTCATGGTGCTGGCATTCAACATCTATTCCAAGTGACTCAAGAGTCAGCATCATTTCCGTTCTCAAGTCCTGAAATTTGTCAGTAGGCGGCACAGGGAAATATCCCTCTTTGTGTCTTGGTTTATATGCAAGATTCGGTGCTTCTTCTCTTGCAGTATTCCATGTTCCTTCTATAGAATCCACCTCATAGAATGAAACATTTTTGCCTGATTCATAACGTATGCTGTCAAAGATAAAAAACTCAGCCTCGGGACCAATAAAAGCCGTATCTCCTATCCCTGTGCTTTTCAGATAAGCCTCTGCCTTTTTAGCAATATAACGTGGATCTCTGCTGTATGATTCCCGCGTAATCGGGTCAACAATATCTCCGATAAGAACGAGTGTTTTATCTTTAAAGAATGGATCTATTTTTGCAGTATCCTTATCAGGAATAACAAGCATATCACTGGCATGAATGGGCTGCCAACCGCGAATGCTTGAACCGTCAAAACCGAATCCATCCTCAAAACTCTCCTCATTAAGCTCGCATAAGGGTACTGTAAAGTGCTGCCACATTCCAGGAAAATCAAGGAAGCGAATATCCACAACCTTTACATCATTTTCTTTTGCCATTTCCAAAACCTGTTTTGGTGTCATAAAAAATCCTCCAATTTTAAATTTAGTGTTTTTTGATATTAATTTGTGCCCAAAGAAAAATCAATTTTTTTGAGCAATTTTAAATTTATCCCACAAGATCAGAATGAATCAGTCCATAACCACTTTCACCATGGAGGGATTTGTCAAGCCCTTCCAGTTCCCCAAGCTCATTCAGTCTGAACCCGACTGTTTTTTCAACAATAAAATATATTATTACGGTTCCGGCTGCAGCCGGAGTTATGACAACCAGACCTGCAAGAATTCCTGAAACAAAACCAAGGTAAGTTGGCCATTTCCTCACCATCTTTTTAATCCCTTATAACAAAATAATTAAAATTGAAACTATATGGCATCTTTCCCTGTCTCACCGGTGCGAACCCTCAGAACATCTTCCACTGGAAGAACAAAGATTTTCCCGTCTCCAATTTTGCCGGTAACAGCAGCTTTTTTTATGGTTTCAACAACATTTTTTACCACAGATGCCTCAACCACAATTTCAATCTTAATCTTCGGTATAAAGTCCACAACATATTCAGCACCCCTGTAAATCTCCTTGTGCCCTTTTTGTCTTCCATAGCCCTTAACCTCTGAAATAGTCATTCCCTGAATTCCTATTTCATTCAAAGCTTCTTTAACTTCATCAAGCTTAAAGGGTTTAATTATAGCCTCAATCTTTTTCATTTTTACTTCCTCCAGTAAATAGTTGCCGGTTGACGGTTAACTGTTGACAATAAGTTTTTAAAATGTGATTTCGAAGCCTCTTTCACCGTGAATTGAATTATCAAGACCCTGAATTTCACTATCTTTATCCACTCTTAAACCCCGTGTCAAAATTTTTGTTACATATACGACAATAATAGTACCCACAGCCGTATAGGCAACAGTCGCAAGAATTGAAATAATCTGAATCCACAACTGCTTCGGATTCCCGTAAAACAGGCCGGAGGCTCCTTTGGTTATTGAAGGATCGGCAAAAAGACCCGTCGCGATTGCACCCCATATTCCGCACATTCCATGAACACCAAAAGCATCAAGGGAATCGTCATAACCCATTCTGACCTTAACAACGGCAACGCAGAAAAATCCGAACAGCCCTGCAATCAATCCTATAATAAGCGCTGCTTTAAGGTTAACAAAACCTGCAGCCGGTGTTATGGATACAAGGCCGGCAACAACCCCTGACGCAATGCCAAGAAGTGTCGGTTTTTTATCATAAAGCCATTCAGCAAACATCCATCCAAGAGCGCCCATTGCAGCAGAAGTATTGGTAACAAGAAATGCAGATGCAGCTATTCCATCCGCAGCCAGCGCGCTGCCTGCATTAAAACCGAACCAGCCGAACCACAGCAGCGCAGCTCCAAGAGCCGTAAGGGCAACACTTGATGGGAACATTGCTTCCCTTTGGTAACCTATACGTTTTCCCAGCATAATGGCAAGCACCAGACCGGCAACGCCTGCATTAATGTGTACAACATTTCCACCTGCAAAGTCTAAAGCGCCCATTTCTCCCATCCAGCCGCCGCCCCAAACCCAGTGAGCGATTGGGCAATAAATAAATGTAACCCACAAAATTGTAAATATAATCCAGGATGAAAATTTCATTCTGTCAACGATGGAACCCAGGATCAGGGCTACCGTAATGCATGCAAAGGTCATCTGAAAAAGCAGAAAAACATATGTGGGAATTGTTCCTGTGAGACTATCGACACCGATTCCGTTTAAAAACAGGTTGTCTAATCCGCCTATAAGACCTGCCTTGTCAGGACCAAAAGCAAGGGCATAGCCCCATATTACCCAAATCACGCTTGCAAGACAGTATGCAACAAAAGTCATTGCAATTGTATTTAAAAGGTTTTTATACCTTGACATTCCGCCATAAAAAAGTGCCAGACCCGCTGGAGTCATCACCATAACAAGGGCTGTCGCCACGATTATCCATGCAGTATCCCCTGTGTCAAGAACCTCCTGCCCTGCATAGGCAAAAGGAACTGTGAGGAGAGTCAAAAACATAGTCATTATAATTTTTTTAATCTTCATCTTTATAAGTCCCTTTTTTTAGTATAATCAGGAAATCAAACAGAACCCGGCAGTACTTCCTCTATTGCATTCTTAATCTTTTTTTCCCATTCAGGTGAATCTACCTTTTGTCCATCAAAATCCCGAACATAAAAAACATCAACAACCTGATCTGTCTTGGTGGCAATTTTTGCTATTAATATATCAAGACCGCATCTGAAAAGCGCATCTGTTATGCCAAAAAGCAGGCCTGAAAAATCGTAAGCAAAGACCTCAATAATTGTAAAAAAACTTGAGCTCTTGTTATCCACAACAATCTTGTGGGGTCTCATGGTGGTGTACAGGCGCATTTCACGATGACCGGATATTTTTTCGTGAAGGGATTTTTTAATGTCCATATCACCTGAAAGCACAACACTAAGATCTTTTTTTGTTTTCTCCCATTTTTCATCTTCAAAAATCTGATCAACAGGCGCTTTGACTTTAAAAATATCCAGCGCCATATTATTCAGCCATGTATAAACCTGAGCATCAAGAATATCCAATCCGTTTAATGTGAAGATTCCTGCGATTTTGGAAAAAAGCCCGTGTTTATCCCTTGCGCAGACTGTCACAATTCTTGTGCCGGAGTCCGATGTTTTATCTACAATCCATTCAAAATCAGCTTTGCCCATCCGATGATATAACTTTATATGCCCAATCATATCTTCAGCAGGGATATAAAGACGGTATCGCGGAGACATTACATTATAAAGTTCTTCAATATCTTTTTTATCCCAGCCTTTGATTGAAGCCTCCAGAATTTTATTTTTCTTTTTTTCAACCGTTTCAACAGCCTCTTTGGTTGCAAGTTCTCCGTTTTCAAGAATATTTAATATCTTTAAAAAAAGGCTGCCAAGAAGAAAAGCCGTCCAGTCGTTCCAGGCTTTTGGACCAGTGGACATTGAGTCTGCAACGCTCAACAGATACAACATTTTCAATCTATCAGGGTCTTTAATTTTTTTTGCGCAAAAAATTGCAACCGCTTCATCATTAATATCCCGTCTTGTGGCTGTCTTGACGAGGAAAAGATGCTCTTTTACAAGAAAGGATACTGTGGAAGCATCTTTTTGGCTGTAACCTTTATCAATAAGAATATTATAAGAAATTACCGCTCCTTTTTCCGAATGTCCGCCTCCGGAAGTGCCCTTTCCTATATCATGTAAAAGAGCTGCCCAGAGCAGCAGTTTCCGGTGTTTCATTGTTTTATATATATCACCGCACAGTCTGTCACTGGCCTGATCCTCTTTTGTTCCGAATTTTTTTATTATCTGGACTGTGTGCAATGAATGCTTGTCAACAGGAAAAATATGATATTCATCATACTGAATAATATTAATTATTCCTGTTATCTCGGGTATAAATTTTTGAAGAAATCCAGTGCGAAGCATTTCACCTAAAACATTAAATGTGGGGGCATAGGCAATAAGAATTTTTTCAAATGCTTTAATAACAAAGGGTGAGGATATAAATTTTTCATCCACAAGATACAAAAAATCTTTTATTATTCTGTTTGCTTCCAGACTTATGGGAAGTTTGATACGAGCACTTTCTTCAAATATTTTAATTAAAAGATGAGAGTAGTGCAAAATTTCTTCAGAGCTGATAAAATTAAGCCGGTCTCTTTTTATTTCAAGAGCGTCAATACAGGTATGTTTTTTGTGTTTTCTAATAAACTTTTTCTGTGCAGAATAACCCTGTTCATAAAGAAACATAAGGTGAAGCTGCTTTATATATTCCATATGCCCATGCAGTTCACCAAGAAATATTTCAACAGGCTGCTGCCCCCTCTTTCTTTTGAACTTCAGAGCCCTGGCCAGCTTTATCTGATATTCAAAATAGAGCTGATCGCTTTTCTTTTTTGTAATATAGTGTATGCGGTTTCTAACGTTCCATATAAAAGAAAGAGAATTTATTAAAGTTTCAAACTCCTCATTTGAGAGATAACCAAGATATTCAAGATCCCTGGGTTTTTTCAAATCAAACTTAATACCCGCAATCCAGAGCATTGTGTGATAATCTCTCAAGCCGCCCTGGCCTTCTTTAAGATTGGGTTCAAGAAGATATGTGGAATCCCCAAAGCGTTCATGGCGTTCTCTGTTTGTCTCAATTAGCCATGATATAATTTTTTTTGACCGTTTTTTTATTGTCTTTGTCCTGAGATGGTACCTGAGATCCGAAAAAAGAATAGACATTCCGCATATGAAGCGACCGTCCATAAGAGATACCAATACCTCAAAATCCTGATTGGCAAGGCTTATACATTCTTTCACAGTTCTTGTTGCATGCCCTATCTCAAGACCTATATCCCATAAAGGGTAAAGTATTTCACGTATTAGTTCTTCTGCTTTATCAGGGATTCTCTTTTGAAAAAGAAAAAGGATATCTACATCCGAATGAAGACACTGTTCCTGTCTTCCATAACCCCCCAGGGCAACAATTGCATAAGGTTTTTTACTTATGTCCATGCCAGGACCCACCAGACTTGTTTCAAAACTTGTAATAAAATAATCGTCTAATATTTGCGTATTTTTGCTCATATAATCAGGCTCTTTGTCTTTTATCAGGCCAGATATAAGCTGTTCCCTTTTTTTTTGAAGTGTCCTTGATGAATGTTCTAAAATTTTTTTCATATTAAAAATAAAGCTGATTTTAAAATTTTTTGTATGGATAGTTTATATTTATATGAATTAAGCAATACCCGTGCCATAAGACATAGAAAATTATTTTTAAATAATATCAATCAGTTATGCCATGAGGCAGTTATGTTACCTGGGGGGCGAGTGTACAAAATTGTAATAAATTATTACAATTTTGTTGATAAATAAATGCAAAATTTTTATATTAGCTATTTAGATTGAAACTGGAAATTAAAGTGTAAACCAACTTTGAAGGATGCCATACAATGTCATCAATTTAAGACTTTTTCATATGTCATTCCCGTGAAAACGGGAATCCAGAAACCTCGAACTTGCCAGAATTACTGGATTCCCGCCTCCGCGGGAATGACGACCAAGAACTATGCTTAGACAAAATATTCTTAAGTTAATGGCATTGGGATGCCATAGTTAAAACCGTCTTTGCTTTTGTCGTTGATATATAAATCTTTTTTAAATATAATCGCAAAAATAACCGGTCACACCAGGTTCATTTTTTGGTTGGAATTTTGTGGTTCATGTCAGTCACTAAATATTCTATGAGTCCCCGTGTATTTTAAACTTCGAAAAGGCAACTAACAAAGTTTAATGTCAGCAATGTTGGGAGAAAATTCTGGATCTGCATGTGCCATCTGTCTTCGGATGTTTGACCTCAGATCTATTGCCGGTTGTAAACAAAATTCATTAAATTCTTCTAATGAGACGGTATTTAAATTTGGAAAAAGTAATTTGAGATAACCGCATGCCAAAAGCTGGACAGCTCTGGTATCCCTGAGATCACCAAGAGATTTTGTGTGGTCTTTAACAAAAGCCATATGTTCCTGGCTTGCTCTTAGAGTATACAAGACTTCTCCAAAGTAATCCGCCCTCAATGCGAATGAGTTGCACAATGATGTGGATTGAATTCTGGGAAGTTCCCAGCCCGGTACCAGTGCGTGAAATCGATCAAGCAAAGCAGTTGCATCATGTCCATTGAGCCACTTTGGCAATTCACTAAAATAATTTTCATCTCTTGGCATACCGTCGATGATAGGGATGTTGCCAAGAATAACAAAACCGGCATCGGAAGAACCATGGAAACCCATTACCCTGAATTCACCGGACTCAAGGTAACCTTTCAATGCACCGACAATTTCACCTTCATTGCTTAATTTTATTGTTTGAATTTCATCAAGAATTACAGCATTAAAGTTCGAAATAATACCGGCCTGCTGCCGGCTCATGTCGTAAAACAGTTGGGCGCGTGTTACTACCCCTCCACTGATGAGCCAGGCATGACGGGATAATTGACTGTAAATATAAGATTTTCCTGTGCCCTTTGGGGCAAGTTCCATTATATTGGCACGGGGTTCTATTAAAGGTATCAGTCTTGTGAAAATTAATAATTTCTGCCTTGTTGAATATTTTTGTTCGTTATATCCCATTGTTCGAGTTAACAGCGTGAGCCATTCTTCTAAATCAAATTCTTTGCGTTGTGTTAGAAAGTATTCAAGATCAATGCTCGCTGCCTGCATCGGGTTAAAAGATGTCATGACAATTTCATATTGATTTTTTGAATCCTTCAATGGGCTCCAGCTTAATGTTCCACTTCCCCAAACATTTCCCATCAATAAAGATGGATGCGCATCCACAATTGAATCAAGGACTCGTCCGGTAATATCCAGCGAAGGGATGCGTAGTTTAAGATTTCCTGTTTTTGGATGGACCTTAACACTGAAAGAATCTAAAATCTTGAGAGGATTCCCGTTGCGGATTTCATACATTAACGATTCTTTTTGTTTTTTATCAGGCAAATATCGTGATATGAAATTCCTGATACCCTCACTGTTCACACCCCCCTCGTTGTCACTGTATCTGCTGACAAGCCAGTCAGATACAAAGGCTGGAATTACACGCCCGGAAAGTCCGACACTTGCAGCCAATCCTTTATGGACACATACATCGGGGAAAGATTTAGAAATCTTACGATCAATATAATCTTGATTATTTTCAGAAGTCAAAGTCATCATCAAACTCGGTTGTCATTGCACCTGTTGTTGGCGCGGTTATTGTTAATTTATTTTTCATTTCTCCAGCCATGCTATTAAAACAATAAGATATTGGAAATTTAGCATTGTTTTCAACTACCACAGACGCATCATAGTTAAAATAAATTTTTTCAATAGTGTTGGCATTTATCATTTTGGGTAAATTGGAGTTTGTATCCATTCCTTCTATATCCATTTCGACAAATATAACTTTATAAGGGTTTGGATTCAAGATGGTTATGGTCAATGAATTTTCAGCCCGTTTGCGGAAAATATCACCTTCAATGGTAAAATTCAATTCTATTGGTGGTACTGGCTTGTTTTTATTAATAATAAACCATGGAACAGCCATTTCCTGGGGAGAGCATCCCCCGTGTGTAGCTCCTTTGGGTCGTTTATTGAAGCAAGCATATCCTTTTGGAATGATCATTGTATCATTTAAGCCATAAAGATCAGAATTCAATTCCCAGATTTTGTCTTGTTCGATCTCTTTTTGTTTTTCTATTTCAGCAGCTATCAAAGTTCGTGTTTTTCCACTTTTTGTCAAAGGAACATCAATGATTTCACTTGTTTTAGGAATTACGGTGTAGCCGTGATCACTGCTGATAATTACCTGTAATGATTTGCCATACATTTCCTTAAAATCTTTCAGGCATTGAGCTATTTCGTTGGCCTGTTTTTGAATATATTCACCATATTTTTTTCTTCTTATATATTGGCGGTAATTTCTATGAAGAAGTTCTTGATCAAGATGATTGTCTAAATAAAGGTAAACAGCCGCAGGCTCTTGGATAAGCTCCAAAAGGCTACCATCCCGGTCAGTTTTTGATCGGATATCGTTTTCAGGAATACCAAGATAATCCTGAAGAAGCTTTTTATAAAATGTAGCATTTGGCTGCTCATCAGGAATTTGTGATTTCATTTTACCCGTCACCAACGTCGGTTTTGCAATGTAGGTTTGTGTCGGTAGAAATGAAAAATAAGGAACCATATCAGTTGACGGATAAAATCCGTTATTCTGTAACATAGGTATCAGCTCATCTCTTGCGCAAATATAATCTAATCCGTCAAAGACAATCATAAGAACAGGCTCTCCGGCAGTGACAAGTTCTTTGAGTTGCGCAATTTTGCTGTAAGCCATCCCTTTTCCGAAAAGCATATCCGTATAATGTTGCGCCAACCAACTTTCAAAACTTTTTATATATGGTTCTGTCTGATCCACCATTCCAAGAAGGGCACAAGAATTATAAAATGGCAAATATTCGTTATCTAACCATTTTTGGATATCATGAATCGAACAATCCATGGATAGCTCGGTAGGTTTATTTACTGGATGTAGTTGGTGAGCCAGCGCGGTAACCCCAGAAAAATTTTTAAATTCTAATAATTTGGTATAAATGAAGTTGTTTATGGCAACTTCATCATGTAATCGTTTGCGAAGTTTTTCCATTAGAAAAATTTTTTCAAATTCCATGGTACCGGAGATGAATGACAAGGCATTTTCTGGAGATATCCTCCACTCTTCATCAAGAAAAGATCTGGCAAAGGATGTAATACTTTCTGGTAACTGAGTCAGTAAGTCAAAGCGAGGCAGCTTGTGACGGTTTAGAAATAATGTCAGTTCATACCATACATTATCCTGCTGCAACCACGCTGAAATCTTATCTTCCGGAAATAGAGATAAAAGTTGCTCCCAGATGATATATTTAGCCCTCGTAAAGGGATTGTCTTTTAACCAGGAAAATAGTTCAGCGCTATCAAGTTTATTATTACTCCAGCAAATCAAACAATCACTGATCAGATATTTTTCAAGCTCGTGAAGATCTGATTCACTAGTTTTTATCAGAAACTTAAAAATTCTGATTAGATCAGTTGTAGAACTCGGCTCATTTTTCGTCCATACTTCTCCTATCATGATTCTTTTTAACCAATTATCTGCGGACGTGCCATGGATAGGAGTTCCTTCACACTTTTTAATTAATCCTAATTCAACAACCCAGTGGGGATTATTTTTTAAGTACTCCGGCATGACCTGTAGTTCTAATTTGTCTGCAAGCATGATAACAGGATCAATGATCTGTTTCTTTGCGCCATATTTACAGGCTGCATCAAACCAGTCAAAAAGTGCAGGATTGCGAACAACAATTTTTAGCGATTCTCCCTTTTCGGCATGTCTCTTAATAATTTCAAGCGTGCCTTCAAACTCGAATGGTTCTGTTATCAGATTGTCACAATC
>Ga0190313_1000441_pt1 | contig 25096 bp, 41 predicted proteins | sample 4870071011_MG_FD_169989 | JGI IMG/M metagenome (GOLD analysis project Ga0190313, IMG submission 169989) | Hydrothermal vent sediment bacterial communities from Southern Trench, Guaymas Basin, Mexico - 4870-07-10-11_MG | ecosystem: Environmental > Aquatic > Marine > Hydrothermal vents > Sediment ... | reverse complement strand
TGATAACGCCCATAGCCATGGAGAAAGAGGTCAGGTTTGCCATCAGGGAAGGCGGCAGGACAGTCGGCGCCGGTGTTGTAAGTGAAATAATTGAATAGAGAGATAAAGAAATTATTATGGGCACAAAGATTAAAATTAAACTAAAGGCATATGATCACAGTCTTCTTGATCAGTCAGCTTCTGATATCGTTGATACGGCTAATAAGACAGGAGCAAAAGTTGTTGGACCGATACCGCTTCCAACAAGGATTAATAAATATTGTGTTCTAAGATCCCCGCATGTTGACAAAAAATCAAGGGAACAGTTTGAAATGAGGACGCATAAACGCATTTTGGATATTGTTGACCCGACTCAGCAAACTGTGGACGCTTTAATGAAGCTTGATTTGTCACCAGGTGTGGATGTTGAGATAAAACTATAGACCTTAGGATTATTTGACGATATGTGTAGAGGATTGATGGGAAAAAAACTGGGCATGACCGGAATCTTTTCTGAGGAAGGGAAATATATACCAGTTACTGTGGTTGAGGCGGGACCTTGTGTTGTGACCCAGATAAAGTCTGTTAAAACCGATGGCTATAATGCTCTTCAGCTTGGATTTTTGGAGAAAAGAGAGTCTTTGGTCAACAAACCTGAAAAGGGTCATATGAAAAAGAGCGGGTCTCAATGTTTTGCATTTATCACAGAGTTTTTCGTTGATAATGTTGAGGATTATAAACTCGGTCAGATTATTTCTCTGGATCTGTTTAAAACCGGTGAACTGGTTGATGTGAGCGGAACCATTAAGGGCAGAGGCTTCTCTGGCGTTATAAAGAGACACGGGTTTCATGGGGGAGGAAAAACCCATGGGAGCAGGAGTCACAGGATCCCTGGTTCAATAGGATGCAGTGCATGGCCAGCAAAGGTAATAAAAGGAAAGAAGATGCCTGGGCAATATGGTAATTCAAGAAAAACAATCAAGAATTTAGAGATTGTCGAGCTATTGCCGGAAGAGAATCTTATCATGATAAAAGGCGCTTTGCCTGGTCATAATTCAGGAATAGTTGAAATAAATAAACTTAAATCTGCATAAAATTATTTTGGGAGTTACTGTTAAAATTTGGGTTTGATTCTTTAACTTGGACGAAGATTGGTATTTTTCAAAGTAATCAGATTAAACGCTGGGTAACAGGTAAGCATATGACTGTTTTAGATGTTTTAAATAATAAAGCTGAAAAAGTTTCACAGATAGATCTTTTGGATGAAATATTTTGTGTTCCCATAAAGTCAAGCGTAATGCATGAAGTCGTAACAATGCAACTCGCTAAAAAACGTTCGGGGACAGCATCTGTCAAACATAGAAGTGATATAGTCGGAAGTACTAGAAAATTATTTCGTCAAAAAGGAACCGGCAATGCACGTCGCGGGAATATAAAATCCCCTTTACTCAGGGGAGGGGGCTCGGTCTTTGGTCCGGATATGAGGTCATATTCATATAATGTCCCGAAAAAAATTAGAAAACTTGCTCTTAAGATGGCTTTGTCAAGCAAACTTAAAGAAAATGAAATAATACTTTTAGATCAGTTCGGGCTTGATAAAATTAAAACCAGGGAACTGGCAAAAATTCTTGATAGAGTACAGGTAAAGAATACATTGATTGTTATTGATAAAAAAGATGAAACCCTTGAATTGTCGGCAAAAAATATTCCTGGTGTTAAAGTAATAAGATATGAAGGGCTTAATGTTTACGATATCCTTAAATATAAGAATATCATTATCATGGAGCCAGCTGTTAAGGCAATTGAAGGGAGGCTCACCACATGATGCAATATGATATTATAAAAAAACCCCTTGTTACCGAGAAGACGAGTATTCAAAAAGAGATTTCCAATCAGATAACATTTGAGGTTGATCGCCGTGCGAACAGAATTGAAATAAAAAAAGCCGTAGAAAAAATTTTCAGCGTTAATGTGCTTGCTGTTCGTACAATGCAGGTTAAGGGCAAGAAAAAAAGACGTGGAAAAGTTGTCGGGAAACGGCGTGACTGGAAAAAAGCAATTATAACATTAATTCCCGGTGATCGCGTTGAATTTTTTGAAGGGGTTTAGTCTTTTTCATTATATAGCGCTTAAAAGAAAACTATGGAGTACAACATGGCTGTAAAAAAAGTAAAACCCACATCTCCTGGAAGAAGATTCCAGACATATTCAACCTTTGAGGAGATTACAACGTCAACCCCTGAAAAAAGCCTTCTTAAAGCCATTAAGAAAAAAGGGGGGCGTAATTCAAACGGTCGTATAACATGCAGACATCGTGGTGGTGGGCAAAAACGTTATTACAGAATAATTGATTTTAAGCGTGATAAAACCGGAGTTCCTGCAAAGGTTGCTTCAATAGAGTATGATCCGAATCGCAGTGCGAGAATAGCGCTTTTGCATTATGTTGATGGCGAAAAAAGGTATATCCTTTCTCCACTTCAACTTTCAGTAGGCGATATGGTTTTATCAGGGCCTGAAGCTGATATAAAACCGGGCAACACACTCCCATTAAAGAACATACCATTGGGGACGCATATACATAATATTGAACTGAGAGTCGGAAGAGGTGGGCAGATTGTAAGGAGTGCAGGGAACTATGCACAACTAATGGCAAAGGAAGATAAATATGCCATGATAAAACTTCCCTCAGGCGAGGTCCGTATGGTTCTTATTAATTGTTCTGCAACCATAGGCCAGATAGGCAATTTAATGCATGAAAATATTTCTTTAGGCAAGGCAGGCCGTAAACGCTGGCTCGGAAGACGTCCCAAGGTTAGAGGAGTTGCAATGAATCCGGTTGATCATCCAATGGGAGGTGGCGAAGGAAGGTCTTCAGGCGGAAGACATCCCTGTTCTCCATGGGGAATGCCGACCAAGGGTTATAAAACAAGGAAAAACAAAAAAACAGATCGATATATTGTAACGAAGCGTTCAAAGAAGAGAAGATAGCAAACCTTAAGTTTATCTTTTTTTATATATTAGATGATTTGATTAGCCAGGAGAAGAAATGCCAAGGTCGTTAAAAAAAGGTCCTTATATTGACCCTAAGTTGTTTAAGAAAGTAGAGAGCGCAAAAAATGCCGGCAGTAATAAGGTTATTAAAACATGGTCGAGACGTTCAACGATTATTCCTGAGATGGTAGCCTTGACGTTTGCAGTTCATAATGGGAGAAAATTTATCCCGATATTTATAACTGAAGATATGGTCGGCCATAAGCTGGGTGAATTTTCCCCTACAAGAACATTTTATGGTCACGCAGGTGGCAAGAAAACCAGACTAAAATAATAATAAACCTGACAAAAAAACATATCTATATAAGGGAAAATTGTAATGGAGGTTAGAGCCGTATTAAAACATGTTCGCATTTCTGCCCAGAAGGTTCAAAGAATCATACATGCAGTAAGGGGTAAGTCAGCTGAATCAGCATTAAACATGTTGAAATTTATGCCGCAAAAGAGTGCAGGTATTTTAAGCAAAATTATACAGAGTGCTGTTGCAAATGCTGAACATAATTATGGGATAGATGTTGATTCGCTGGTTGTGAACAATGTTATGGCAGACCAGGGACCCACATTAAAGCGTTTCAGGGCCAGGGCTAGGGGCAGGGGCTCCAAAATTTTAAAAAGAACTTCACATATAACGGTAGTTTTAGCAGAAAAAGCATAGTAGAATTTTTTTGAAAAAAAAGGAGGAAGTTTGGGCCAAAAAGTAAATCCTATTGGATTAAGATTAGGGATCGTTAAAACCTGGGAGTCCAGATGGTATGCTGATAAAGACTATGCTGGTTATATTCTTGAGGATCATAAGATAAGAGTATTCTTAAAAAAAAGACTTAATCATGCAGGGTTTTCCAGGGTTGCCATAGAAAGATCTGCAAAGCGAGTCAGGCTTCAGATATATACCTCCAGACCGGGTATTATTATAGGTAAAAAAGGGGCTGAAATAACAATTTTAAAAAAAGAACTGGAAAAACTGCTTTCCCATGAAGTTTATCTCGATATTCAGGAAGTGCGTAAACCCGAACTTGACGCTCAACTTGTTGCACAAAATATTGCATTGCAGTTAGAAAGAAGGATCGCTTTCAGGCGTGCAATGAAGAGAAGTATACAGTCTACAATGAGGTTTGGCGCTCAGGGTATAAAAATTATTTGTTCCGGACGTTTGGGCGGCGCTGAAATGTCCCGTACTGAAATATATAAAGAGGGAAGAGTTCCCCTGCATACACTAAGGGCAGATATAGACTACGGTTTTGTTGATGCACATACAACGTATGGAATTATTGGTATTAAAGTTTTTATTTTTAAAGGTGAAATTTTAAAAAAGATTAAACAGCAATAAGTACTATATGCAGATAGTAAAGGTTTTTTTAAAATTGCATCAGGAGAAAAAAAGGTATGCTTAGTCCTAAAAAGGTAAAACATCGCAAGCAGCAGAAGGGCAGAATGAAAGGTCTTGCCTATCGTGGAAGCACCGTTAATTTTGGAGAATTCGGAATGCAGGCGATTGAGTGTGGTTCACTTTCTTCTAAGGAGATTGAGGCTGCGCGTGTCGCAATGAATCGCCATGTTAAAAGAGGCGGTAAAATGTGGATAAGAATATTTCCCGATAAACCTTTTACAAAAAAGCCTGCTGAAGTAAGAATGGGAAAAGGCAAGGGCGCTCCAGAGGGATGGGTTGCAGTAGTTCGTCCAGGTAGAATTCTTTATGAAATGATTGGAGTTCCTGAAAAATTGGCAAGAGAAGCCTTCAGGCTTGCCTCCCACAAGCTTTCTGTAAAAACAAGGTTTGTTAAAAGGAGTATTATGTGATGAAGGCAAAGGAAATCAGAGAATTAAGCGGAGATGAAGTCTCAAAAAAGTTGACTGATCTTAAAGAGGGACTTTTTAATCTGCGTTTTCAGCATGAAACAGGGCAGTTGGAAAATTCGGCAATATTGTCCCTGACCAGACGTGATATAGCCAGGGTACAGACCATAATAAAAGAAAATAGAAACCTTGAATAAGACAGGGAAATTTTATAAATAATATCATGAAGAAACGACAAAATAAAAGACAAATGACTGGCATGGTTTTCAGTGACAAAATGGATAAAACCGTTATTGTTATGGTCGAGAGATTAATTAAACATAAAATGTATCATAAATATATAAAACGAAGAAGCAAGTTTGCCGCCCATGACGAGAATAATGCATGCCATATTGGAGATAAAGTCATAATTACAGAATCAAGACCCCTTAGTCGCAATAAGAGATGGCGTGTAAACAAGATATTAGAAAAGGCCGTATAGATAAGGAACTATATAATATGATTCAGGCAGAGACAAGGTTGACTGTGGCAGATAATTCAGGGGCTAAATCATTATACTGCATAAAAGTTCTTGGAGGATCAAGGAGAAGATATGCAAGTATTGGTGATATTATAGTTGTTTCTGTGAAAGAGGCCATCCCTAATTCCAAGGTGAAGAAGGGTGATGTAATGAAGGCAGTTATTGTTCGAACTAAAAAAGAGATTAACAGACCCGATGGATCTTTAATCCGTTTTGATGATAATTCAGCGGTGTTGGTTAATGATAACAAAGAGCCTGTGGGAACTCGTATTTTTGGTCCTGTGGCCAGGGAATTAAGAGCAAAGAAGTTTGTAAAGATTATATCCCTTGCCCCGGAAGTTTTATAATAACAAGTTTATTATTAAGATAGTTATCAGGTTGTTTGTGGAGAACCAGTTGTAATGGAAAATAAATTTCAGATTAAAATTGATGATAAAGTAAAGGTTATTACTGGTAAGGATAAGGGTAAAATAGGTAAAGTCCTTAAGGTGATAAAAAAAAACAACCGTATTATTATAGAGAGTATTAATATGGTAAAGCGGCATACAAAACCTAATGCATCAAATAGACAGGGCGGAATACTTGATAAAGAGGCTCCGATACACAGGTCTAACGTAATGTTAATGTGCAATAAATGTTTAATGCCTGTTAGAGTACAGATGAAACGGCTGGAAAACGAGAAAAAAGTTCGCATATGCAGGAAATGCGGTGAAATTATAGATTCCTAGTTTTGGATGCTGGAGGAGTTATGTCTAAATTAAAGGGTTATTATAAAGAACAGGTTGTGCCTAAGCTTTTGGAAAAATTTAAGTACACGAATGTATTACAAGTACCCAGACTGGAAAAAATAGTTTTGAATATGGGTTTAGGTGAGGCTGTTCATAATAACAAGATAATAGATTCTGCGTTTGAAGAGCTAAAGATTATTTCGGGTCAAAAACCTGTTATTACTAAAGCAAAAAAATCAATTGCAGCTTTTAAATTACGTGAAGGTATGCCCATAGGCTGCATGGTTACACTCAGGCGAATGAGAATGTTTGATTTTTGTGATAAGCTCATTAATATCGCCTTGGCCAGGGTTCGTGATTTTAGGGGGATTTCAGGTAAAGCTTTTGATGGGAATGGCAATTATTCACTGGGTATAAAAGAGCATATTATTTTCCCTGAAATTGAATTTGATAAAATAGATAAAATTAAAGGGCTTAATATTACAATTGTTACCACTGCCAGGGCAGATCAAGAGGGAAAAGAGCTCTTGAAATTACTTGGTATGCCTTTTAAGAATTAAAGAAAGATAATCGTCAAAAAGAGCTGCTTTTTAGATAGAAGATAATTAATTGCAGCCTTATTAAGAAGCATTCAAGGAGGATGATTTGGCAAAAAAAGCTCTTAAGGTGAAAGCCCTAAAAGAACCAAAATTTAAAGTAAGGGCTTATAACAGGTGCCCAATATGTGGTAGACCAAGGGGTTTTATTAGAAAATTTGGTATTTGTCGTATCTGTTTTCGTAGCCTTGCATCACAGGGCAAGCTTCCCGGCGTAACTAAATCCAGCTGGTAATCTGTTTTTGAAATATTATTAAGTCTTATCAATTGTTTAACGGAGATGATAATGGCGGCAATGAGTGATCCAATTGCGGATATGTTGACCCGTATAAGAAATGCTGCAAAAGCAAAATTTGTCAGTGTGGATATACCAGGGTCGAAGTTGAAAGCCGAGTTGGCCAATGTATTAAAAGATGAAGGTTATATAAAAAATCATAAGTTTATTAAGGATGACAAACAGGGCACACTTCGTTTGTATTTGAAGTATGACAAGGGAAATAAACCTGTGATTTATGGCCTTGTGCGTATAAGCAAACCCAGCAGACGTTTTTATGTCAAGAGTAAGGATATTAAACCGGTGTTAAATGGTTTGGGAATAGCTATTTTATCCACATCAAATGGTGTAATGACTGACAAAACTGCCAGTGCAAAGAATCTGGGCGGAGAAATTCTTTGCAATGTATGGTAAAATAATTAATGAATTAATTGTAAGGGGAAATCCATGTCTCGAGTAGGTAAACAACCGATTCCTATCCCTGATAAAACAAGTGTAAACTTTAAAGATAATATTGTTACGGTAAAGGGTGCAAAAGGTACTCTTACGAGGAACATCAATTCCGTAATAAATCTTAATATAGACAAAGAAAGCATTGTTGTTGAAATAGTGGTTAAAAACAAAAATGCTGCAGCTTTACAGGGTCTGACGCGCAGCCTCGTAGCCAATATGATAACAGGGGTGAGCAGAGGCTTTGAACGTGATTTGATAATAAACGGAATAGGGTATCGGGCAGCAGTAAAAGGCAATATTATTGTATTTAACCTTGGTTATTCACATCCGATTGATTTTGTGCTTTCTGAAGGTATTACAGCAATTGTTGATAAAAATAATATTAAACTTTTCGGAATTGATAATGAGCTTTTAGGGCAGGCTGCGGCATCGATTAGAAGACTAAGACCGCCGGAGCCCTATAAAGGTAAAGGCATAAAATATGCGGAAGAGCATATACAGAGGAAAGCGGGGAAGGCGGGAGTAACAGGATAGTTTATTGTTGTTCGATGCAACCTGAAAAGGATGTTAAAAAAATGGCTTCTTTATGTAAAAAAAAGCAGGCGCGTTTAAAGAGAAAACAAAGAATAAGAAAAAAAATATCAGGAACACCGGATTGTCCAAGACTTTCTGTTTTTAGAAGTTCAAAGCATATGTATGCTCAGGTAATTGATGATATTGCAGGCAATACTTTAGCAGCCGTCTCAAGCCTGGAAAAGGATATTAAGGAACATCCACCGTTTGAGGGAAAGATAGGACTGGCTAATTATCTCGGTAAGATTATAGCGAGACGAGCTCTTGAAAAAGGCATAAAAAAAGTAGTTTTTGATCGTAATGGATATCTTTATCATGGTCGGGTTAAAGCAGTTTCCCAAGGCGCGCGTGATGGAGGGTTGATATTATGATATTTTTGCAAAATGTTTAATTTCGTTGAAACATTAAATATAATATCAAGGAGGAATATTCTTGTTTAAACATAATGCTGCTGAAACACAGCTAATTGACAAGGTAATTCATATTAACAGGGTCGCTAAAGTTGTAAAGGGCGGGCGCAGGTTCAGCTTCAGTGCCATAGTAGTTGTAGGTGATGGAAAAGGATCTGTAGGTTTTGGACTTGGTAAAGCAGGTCAGGTTCCTGATGCAATTCGAAAAGGCATGGAAAAAGCCAAAAAGTCTATGTTTAGCGTGTCTTTAAGTGGTGGTACTATACCCTATGGAGTTATCGGGAAATTTGGTGCAGGAAGTGTTCTATTAAAGCCTGCAGCAGAAGGTACAGGGCTTATTGCAGGCGGTGCTGTACGAGCTGTTCTTGAAGCTGTCGGCATACAAAATATTTTGACTAAGTGTTTAGGCTCTCATAATCCGCATAATGTTGTTAAAGCGACAATTGCGGGGCTTAAAGACCTTCAGAGTCCCGAACAGGTTGCCAAGAGACGTGGCAAGACGGTTGAAGAAATTATGTGAAGCGGTTAGTTTACCTGCTTGAAAAATATAGTTTTAGGACTAATAGAGCAGGAAGATATTTATACTCAATATAGTTAATGGAAAAATATAAATGGCTGGGAATATAAAAGTTACTCTTATAAAGAGCATGATAGGCAGACCTGAGAAGCACCGCAGGGTATTGCGTGCTATGGGACTGACAAAAATTAACAAAACGGTTGAACTTGAAAACTCAGCATCGGTGCGGGGTATGATCAATAAAGTTGTGCATCTCGTGAAATTTGAGGAGAATATTGATGAGACTTAATGAACTGTCACCGGCAGAAGGATCCAAAAAACCAAGGAAACGACTTGGACGTGGAGTCGGTTCAGGTACCGGTAAAACAGCGGGAAGAGGGACAAAAGGCCATAACAGCCGTTCCGGCGGTGGAGTCAGGCCCGGATTTGAGGGCGGTCAGATGCCGATTCACAGACGTCTTCCAAAACGTGGTTTTACAAATATATTTAAAAAAAAATATGCAATTATTAATATAAGAGATCTAAAAGGATTTGATGACGGAACCGTTGTCAAAGAGTCTCTTCTTTTGGAGAAAGGTCTTATTAAAAGAGCGAGAGACGGAGTTAAGCTTTTATCTCAGGGTGATATAAAACAGGCACTTATAATTAAGGTTGATAAGATAAGTAAAACAGCGAGAGAAAAAATTATCGCATCTGGTGGGAAAATAGAGGAATAATATGGATGGGGCTGGATTCGGAAATATTTTCAAGATACCGGAATTAAAAAAAAGAATATTTTATACACTGGGTCTTCTAATTGTCTATCGTATAGGCGTACATGTTCCTGTCCCAGGCATTGATACCATTGCCCTCGCCTCTTTTTTTGCACGTGCCAAAGACGGCCTTCTTGGGATGTTTAATATGTTTTCAGGCGGTGCACTGGAACGGCTTTCTGTTTTTGCTCTTGGTATTATGCCATATATCAGCGCTTCCATTATATTTCAGCTTTTGACCGTAACTATTCCGCACCTTGAAAGACTGTCAAAAGAAGGAGAGCAGGGAAGAAAAAAAATAACTCAATACACGAGGTATGGCACAGTAATACTAAGTATAATACAGGGGATAGGTATTAGTATAGGCTTGGAGAGCATGCATTCCCCGGGCGGAGCACCCGTTGTAATTAATCCAGGGTGGGCATTCAGGCTCATGACGGTTATTACCCTTACTTCGGGAACGGCATTTATAATGTGGCTTGGAGAACAGATAACCGAGCGTGGCATTGGCAATGGAATCTCTTTAATTATTTTTGCAGGTATTGTTGTTCGTATGCCTACTGCAATGATTAATACATTCAAGCTAATGTCAACAGGTGAAATGGGTGTTTTTTTCATAATAATTTTAGTTGTTATGATGATAGCCGTGGTGGGATTTATCATATTTGTTGAACAGGGTCAGCGACGTATACCTGTTCAATATGCCAAGAGAGTGGTGGGAAGAAAGATGTATGGTGGTCAGAGTACACATCTTCCACTTAAAATTAATACATCAGGTGTTATACCTCCGATTTTTGCATCATCAATAATGATGTTTCCTGCAACAATTGGAAGCTTTGTGGCAGTTGCATGGATTCAAACCACAGTTAATCTCATGTCACCGGGTTCTCTCCTGTATGAATTGTTTTATATCGGTCTTATTTTCTTTTTCTGCTATTTTTATACTGCTATTACATTTAATCCTTCTGATGTTGCTGAGAATATGAAAAAACAGGGCGGCTATATACCAGGTATAAGACCGGGGAAACGTACTTCGGACTATATAGACAAAGTATTGACACGCATAACGCTGGGTGGTGCCATATATGTTTCAGCGGTTTGCGTACTGCCATCCATGTTGATAGTAAAATTTAATGTTCCGTTTTATTTTGGAGGCACAGCTTTGCTTATTGTTGTCGGTGTTGCAATCGATACTATTTCACAAGTTGAGTCCCATCTTTTAAGTCGCCATTATGAAGGATTTTTAAGCAAAACCGGTTCAAGGATGAAGGGCAGAAATTAAACTAAAAAATATTTAATCAAGATACTTATCAGGAAAAAGACTATGCCAAAAGAAGAGGCTGTAAAAGTAGAGGGTAAGGTTGTCGAAACGCTTCCCAACGCAATGTTTAAAGTTGAGTTGGAGAACAAACATCAGGTGCTTGCTCATATTTCAGGTAAAATGCGTATGCATTTTATTAAAATTTTGCCTGGAGACACAGTAACTGTAGAGCTTTCACCTTATGATCTTTCCCGTGGCAGGATAACATACAGATCTAAATAGGGTTTTTAATTTTTTTAATTTGGAGTTAAAGCAGATGAAAGTTAGGGCATCAGTAAAAAAAATGTGCAGTAAGTGTAAAATAATCCGGAGAAATGGCTCGGTAAGAGTAATCTGCGAAAACAAACGACATAAACAGAGGCAGGGATAGGAGGGAAAGTTGGCAAGAATTTCTGGAGTAGATTTGCCTAAAAATAAGCGTATTGAGATTGCACTTACATATATTTATGGAATAGGCCCAAGCATATCCAAGCAGATACTGTCAAAGCTTGATATTGAATCTGATGCCAAAACGGATGATTTGTCAGATTCGGATATTAACAGTATTAGAAAGATTATTGACAGTGAGTTTAAGGTTGAAGGTGAGCTTCGAACAGAAGTTTCCATGAATATTAAAAGATTGATGGACCTGGGGTCGTATAAAGGTCTTCGGCACCGCCGATCTTTGCCTGTGCGTGGTCAGAGGACAAGCACTAATGCGCGGACCCGGAAAGGTCCTAAAAGAGCGGCTATAAAGAAGAAGAGCGCTCCTGGCAAGTAGGTAGCAAATAAAACGTAAGCACAGGATAAAAAAATAATGGCAAAAAGAATTCAAGGCAAGAAAAAAGAAAAGAAAAATATACCAAACGGTGTTGTGCATATTCAGTCAACTTTTAATAATACAATAATAACTATCACTGATCCTGCCGGAAATGTTGTCGCCTGGTCAAGTTCAGGAGCCCAGGGTTTTAAGGGGTCAAGGAAAAGCACTCCATTTGCTGCTCAGCTTTCAGCTGAGGATGCAGCAAAAAAGGCAATGGATCATGGCATGAGAAGTGTTGAGGTATATGTTAAAGGTCCTGGAGCCGGACGAGAATCTGCACTTAGATCATTGCAGGCAAAGGGTTTCAATATCGTTATGATAAAGGATGTAACTCCCATACCCCATAATGGTTGCAGACCGCCAAAGAGACGCAGGGTATAAAATTTACTCCACAGAAAACACATGCAATTTACGAGCAATTCAAAAAAACATAATAGCTTGTTATATATAGAGAATTAAGGAGGAAGACTTGGCAAGATATACAGGTTCTGTATGCCGGTTATGCCGACGTGAAAATTTAAAATTATTTTTAAAAGGAGATCGCTGTTATACTGATAAATGTGCTTTTGATCGACGTGGTTATCCTCCAGGACAACACGGCCAGCGGAGGGGAAGACAACCTTCCGACTATGGTATTCAGCTTCGTGAAAAACAGAAGGTAAAGCGTATTTATGGTTTGTCGGAAAAACAGTTTCGTCTTTTTTTTAAAAAAGCTGATAAACAAAGGGGAATTACAGGTTTTAATCTTTTAACCTTGCTGGAACGAAGACTTGATAACGTAGTATATCGTTTGGGTTTTGCAAACTCCAGGACCCAGGCGCGCCATTTTGTTCGTCATAATCATTTTCTCGTTAATGGTAAAAAGGTGAATATCCCGTCTTATTTTATTTCAATTGGCGATGTTGTTGAGGTTCGTGAGAAAAGTAAAAAAATTCAATCAATCGCTGATTCACTTGACGCTGTTGTTAGAAGAAGTGTGCCTCAATGGCTTGAGCTGGAAAAAGATGCATTTAAAGGCGTAGTTAAATCATTTCCTGTTCGCGAAGAACTTACAACGCCTATGCAGGAACAGCTTATTGTTGAGCTTTATTCAAAGTAAAATATGCTTTTTACAAATGGTCATTGAAATATGCTTTTTTTTACCACCTGACTATTTTTTTAAAGGATTTGGAGATAAATAATGTCGTCAAATGAACTCATCTATATTAACTGGCAGAAAATTATTGAGCCTGAAAAACTTCAGACAAACACCAGTAGCCCAGGCTATGGAAAGTTTATCTGTGAGCCCCTTGAAAAAGGATTTGGTATTACAATCGGCAATGCTTTAAGGAGAGTTATTCTTTCTTCCATATATGGTGCCGCTATAGTTTCTGTTAAATTTGATGATGTTATGAATGAATTCAGCACAGTTCCCTATGTGCTTGAAGATGTATCAGAGATAATTTTAAATTTAAAAGGGGTCCGTTTAAGGACAAATGATATTGAGCCAAAAACTGTATATATTGATGTTGAAGGAGAAGGGGTAGTTACTGCCGGAGATATAAAAAGTGATGATGGGAAATGCGAAATTCTAAATCCTGACTTACATATTGCTACACTATCTGATGAAAAAGCAAAACTGAAAATGTCGATGACCGTTAAAGTTGGAAAAGGTTATTCTTTGTCAGAGGAAAATAAAGATGAAGAGGCGCCGGTGGGGACTATTCCCATTGATGCAGTATTTTCGCCTGTTAAGCGGGTAAATTATAATGTGGGAAATGCTCGTTTAGGTCAGAGAACAGACTATGATAAACTTACACTTGAAGTCTGGACAGATGAAAGTCTGCTCCCTCAGGATGCTGTGGCTTATGCGGCAAAAATATTAAAAGAGCAGCTTTCGATTTTTATTAATTTTGATGAAGAATTGGAACCCGAAATTGAGCAGAAAGTCGAAGAAACCGAAAAGCCTAAATTTAACGAGAATTTGTACAGGAGTGTAGAGGAACTCGAACTTTCCGTGCGCAGCGCAAATTGTTTAAAAAATGCGGATATTTATAAAATTTATCAGCTTGTGGGTAAAACTGAGGCTGAAATGCTTAAGACTAAAAATTTTGGCAGAAAGTCATTGAATGAGATTAAGGAAGTTTTGACTGAAATGGATCTTTTCTTAGGGTATAAACTTGAAGGTTTTGTTCCCCCTGCTGAAGATAATGAAGAAGGAGAAGAGGTTAGTTAATGAGACATCGAAAAGCTGGATTGAAACTAAATAGAAATAGCAGTCACAGAAACGCAATGTTCAGGAATATGGTTACATCCTTGTTTAAGTATGAGCATATCCGTACAACAGATACCAAGGCAAAGGAACTAAGAGGTCTGGCAGATCACCTGATTACTCTGGCAAAGCGTGGGGATCTTCATGCAAGACGTCAGGCATTGGCAATTATAAGGGAGAAAAATGTTGTACATAAGCTTTTTAATGAAGCGCCTGCAAGGTATGCAGATGTCTCCGGCGGTTATACGAGAGTTGTAAAGATAGGCAGAAGACCTGGTGATGCTGCTCTTATGTCTTTGATTGAATTGATTACTCCTGAATCCGGCACGGCGACTAAAAAACCTAAAGAGAAAACAAAAACTGTTGAGGTAACTAAAACCACGAAAGATGTTGAAAAAAAGGTTGAAGAAGCCCCAAAGCCGGAAGAAAAAACCGAAGAAAAGCTGGAAGAAAAACCAGAGGAAAAAAAAGATAAAGAAGAATCAGAGTTGCCTGTGGATTCTGATAAGCCCACTGAATAAAACCTTAAGATTAGAAAAAATAGTTAATAAAAAAAAGGCTCTGTCTTGTTGACAGAGCCTTTTTTTGTTTTAGCATTTTGAAATTGGCTCCTTTATTTAGCCATAAAACTCCATAATACACCTGCTCCGATAGCTGAACCTATAACACCTGATGAGTTGCAGGCCATTGCATGCATGAGAAGAAAGTTTGTTGGGTCTTCTTTCAGGCCCATCAGGTGAACCTCCCTTGCAGAACCTGGAACAGCAGATACTCCGGATGCTCCTAAAAGCGGGTTGATCTTTTCTTTTATAAAGAAGTTCATAATCTTGGCAAATATGATTCCTGAAGCAGTCGCGATGCTGAAAGCAACAGCTCCAAGACAGAATATGCCAACCGATTTTGGAGTCAGGAAAACGTCTCCCTGGGTACTGGCGCCAACTGTCATGCCGAGTAATATTGTTGCTATATCTATTAAGGATGTACCGGCTGTTTTTGCAAGACGGTCTGTAACTCTGCACTCTTTAAGCAGGTTGCCCAGAAAAAGCATTCCAAGAAGAGGCAGTGCTGTGGGAGCCAGAAAGCAGCAGAGTAAAAGTGCTAAAACCGGGAATATGATGAGCTCTTTTTTTGATACATCCCTCGGGTCGGGCATTCTTATAAGGCGCTCCTCGCGTGTGGTCAGCAGCTTCATTATAGGTGGCTGAATTATTGGTATTAGAGCCATATATGAATATGCGGCAATGGCTATGGGACCTATTAATTCCGGCGCAAGCTTTGCAGTTAAAAATATTGATGTCGGGCCATCAGCCCCTCCGATTATTGCTATTGACGCTGCCTCTCTTGGCAAGAAGCCGGCTGCCAGTGCTCCAAGCAGTGTAAAGAAAATACCCATTTGAGCCGCAGCGCCCAAAAGCATGAGCTTGGGTCTTGCAAGGAGAGAAGAAAAATCGGTCATTGCCCCTAAACCTAAAAAGACAATTGAGGGATAAATACCTGTGGTAACTCCGAAGTAGAGGTAATGTAAGACACTGTTCTCCTCATATATGCCTATTCCAAAACCTTTGAAAAATGGGACATTTCCTATTAAAATACCAAAGCCTATGGGTACAAGCAGAAGCGGTTCATATTTTTTTGCTGTTCCAAGATATACAAAAACACAGCCAAAAAATAGCATAATGAGTTGGCGATAGTCAGCGAGATAATAACCGGTATTAACTAAAAACTGAATTAAAAGGTCTAACATTGATATTCTCTATCCCTTTTTATTTAATAAAATTATAAAGTTTTTTTCTTGTTCCAGTAGAAATATCCTTTTCCGTCAGGAATAATTAATTTGGTGTTAATTAATTCATTGATGGTGGAATGGGGGGTTGCAAGTCCGAATTTTTTGGCAATATCTATGAGTTTGGGGAGCGAAAACGGATCTCCCATTCGTTTTGTAAGAAGATAAACAGACTCTTTGACATCCCTGGAAAAGGATAAATTATAATTAGGTTTTTCTTCCTTAACTTTGGGTTGTAAAAGCTCTTTCATGTTTTTGAAATGAGACTTTCGATTTTCCCACAGTTCAAGAGCTTTGTGTATTTGGGAAATAACAAGAGAAAGAAGCAGAAGACCTGAAAATACTATTGAGATTCCCACAACAGCCATAGCCCAGCCATTATGGTTTGATATTGCTTCTAAGCCGTACAATATAGATCTCCTTAAAAGTTTTTTAATTATTGATTGATGTTATGTTAAAAAATTTTTTCTATCCAGAATTACTGACTTTATTTTTTGTAAAATTTTATCTCCCAAAGCAGAGTTGTTTTGAATAAAATTCCAAAACTTGTCTCCAGGCATTGAAAGAATCTCACCGTCTGTCAAGGCTGTTACAGTGCCTGTATATAAAAAAGGGGTAATAACCGTGGAAAGCCCCATTAATTCGCCCCTGTTGTGCAAGGTTAAAGCTCTGCCGTTGCTGAAGCTGACCATAAAATTACCTGACAGAATTATGAAAAAAATTTGAGCCTGCTTCCCCCTGAGGGTAAGAACTTCTCCCTCTGTTACCTTAAAAGGTAACATTACTTGAGCCAGACCTTCCAAAGCTTCATATTCCATCCCCTTAAAAAGTTCTAATGAACTCAGAGTTTCAACATCAGTGGACATAGAATATTCCTTTCAAATAAGTGTTCATGAAAATAAGACATTTCAAATAATACTCATAGAAATAAAAAAATGTCAATTAAAATAGTTGATTGAAAGCATTTTTAGGTGGAAATGAGAAAAAGTGTCAGGCTTTTAACTTTTTTGAATTCCTGCATTAAAAAAAATGAAAAATAAACTGTTTTTTTTCATAAGGATAAAATAAGGTTTTTTGAAAGGTGCTCAAGAGTTATAAACTCTGGGGGGTTGTAAAAAATGTTCCCTGCACTCTGACTATCTGAGAGAGACAGGGAACAAAAAATTTGATGGGGAATTATGTTTCTTCAATTGTGATTGCGTTTGTTTCACAAACTTCAACACAGCTTTCACAGCCGAGGCATTCTTCTGCGTTGACGGGAACTGATTTTCCGTCCTGCATTTCGAAAACTTCTACAGGACAGACATCTACACATTCTTCACAACCTTCACATTTTTCCGGGTCAACAATAGGGTTAAAGGCCATTTTAAAAACTCCTTTCATTTAAAAATTTTATTTTGTTATTAACCTGCTTTTTTTACAATTTAAAAAGCTGCATATATCAGATATTGCTGCAAGTCAAGAATAAACAGAAAATAGATTGAGTATTTCAATCTTTGTATATCGCTGTTATCTTTTTTAGCTCTGTTTTTTTTCTGTTGAATTTTTCTTTCATTCCCATAACCCAGTTAAGGTGTTTAAGGGCATCATCTTTGGATAAAAACAGATTATGGCTGCTTTTGTTGATTTTAAAAACAGGAAGGCTGTTTTCAATAGCCATGGTGCCTGAATTACTGCACAGCATACAGATCACCTGGTTTTTTCCGGTAAAACGGAAAGTATCCCCCCCGCACAGGGGGCAATAATGGGGTTCTTTTTTTTCAGGCATTGTCGTAAAAAGAGATGCGGCAAGATGTCCGGCTGTTTTTTTGTTTTTATTATTTAAAAAAATTTCTCCTGGAAGGGCTCCGAAAATCATTTCGATTTTTTTAATATCAGCAAAAAGAATACTCAAAAAATTTTGTATATCTAAAAGAGTATATCCCTCTTTTCCCTTCATTCCAGCTATGCCTATGCCTATGGCAGGTTTGCCCCATAATTTGTCCAGATTAGCATAAAAGGTAATTCCTCTGTCGATAAACCTTTTTAAAGATGAATTCGCACTGAGAAAATATGTGGGAGCAGCCACTATCAGGGCATCGGAGTTTTTTATCAGGTTCAGCAGATTGTTGAATTCGTCATCGAGAACACATTCTTTGTTGTTGAACAGACACTGGTAGCAAGCTTTGCACGGCAGAAGATTAAAGTCTGACAAGCGGACAAGCTGCAGATTATGCGGCAAGGCAATATTACGGCTAATCTCTTTAATCATGATTTCGGAATTACCGAGTTTGCGTGGTGAGCCAATAATGCCAAGAATATTTTTCATTATGGGTTGGATTTTTTTTAAAAAAGTTGTCTGTTATGTTTGATGCACTCGTAAAAAGTCGTCATTCCCACTTTCATGGGAATAACAGTGCTATAGGCAAGATTCGACTTTTTACGAGACCATCATGTTTTATTGCTTATAAACATACATTATAAGACAGGCTCTTGATATATTTCAACAACTAAATTATATAAAAAAACATAAACTCCGATATTTTAATATTTTAATGAAAATATAAGGCAAAAAAATATGATTATACACAAAATAGGTAAAATAACTGATAACCTGTACACAGCCGGCAGCCCTGACGTGCCTGTTTATCTACTGGATGGAGAAAAACCTGCAATTTTTGATGCCGGATTTTCTTTTCTTGGAGAAAGATATATTGAAGATGTAAAAACAGTTTTAGGTCAAAGAGAGCCGTCATACTGTTTTTTATCACATTCTCATTTTGACCATTGCGGTGCTGTGGCCATGTTAAAAGACAGTTTTCCCTCCATGAAAGTTGTTGCATCCAAAAATGCAAAAAAAAATCTTGGGCGCCCCAATGCTCTTAAACTGATTGCAAAGCTCAGTAGGCAATCGGAAGATATGGCTGATAAATTTAATCTGAAGTCGATACCACCGGATTCTTTTAAACCCTTTGAAGTAGATATTACTGCTGCCCAGGGAGATATCTTTGAAATTTCCCATGGCGTAACTGTTCGTGTAGTTGAGACGCCCGGGCATACCAGGGATTGTTTAACATACTATATTCCTGAAAAAAAAATACTCCTCCCTTCTGAATCCGCAGGTATCCCTGACGATACAGGTTATATTTTATCAGCGTTTCTCATTGATTATGACATGTATCTTGATTCTATAAAAAAATTAGGTTCTTTGGATATTGATATTCTCTGCTTTGGGCATTATATGGTATATACAGGAGATGATGCAAAGGGGTATATTAATGATTCAATATCCCAGTGCGAAAGATTTATAAAACAGGTTAAAAGATTTCTTGTGGAAGAAAAAGGAAATTTGCATCTGGTAAGGGATAGAATAAAGAAGATAGAGTATGACCATAAAACAGGAATAGTACAGCCTGAACCTGCATATCTGCTTAATCTTGAAGCGAGCATAAGTGCGGTGAAAAGAAAGATGGAACAGGATATTTTATGAAAAAAAAACCCGATTTGCAGGTTAATATAGGTGGTCTGAAATTAAAAAATCCCGTTATGACTGCATCAGGAACATTCGGATACGCCGGTGAATTTAAGGAGCTTGTTGATTTAAACCGCCTTGGAGCTATTATCGTTAAAGGGTTGTCTCTTAAACCATCCATGGGTAATCCGCCGCCAAGAATTGTTGAGACGCCTTCAGGTATGCTGAATGCCATAGGTCTTGAAAATATAGGGATTGATGCATTTGTCAAAGAAAAGCTTGGGTTTTTAAAAGAACTTGCTGCGCCGGTGCTGGTTAATATTTACGGGAAAAGCATTGAAGAATATGCAGAACTTGCTATGCGTATAGACGGGATTGAGGGTGTGGCCGGAATTGAAGTCAATATTTCATGTCCGAATATTAAGGCCGGAGGCATATCTTTTGGAGTGGATCCTGTCTCTGCATATAATGTGACAAAGGCGGTCAGAGAAGTCACGTCAAAGCCTGTGATGGTGAAGCTCACGCCTAATGTAACGGATATTGCTGAAATAGCTTTAAGTGTTGAAGATGCAGGTGCCGACTCATTATCATTAATAAACACCATTACGGGAATGCTGATTGATGTTAATACCCGCCGCCCGAAACTGGCAAATATAACAGGGGGGCTTTCAGGGCCTGCAATAAAACCTGTGGCCCTGCGCATGGTATGGCAGGTGGCTAAAAAGGTCAAAATTCCTGTTGTGGGAGTTGGGGGTATTATAACGGCCGAGGATGCTATTGAATTTTTTATAGCCGGAGCTTCAGCCGTACAGATAGGCACGGCTAATTTTATTAATCCCTGCTCCACAACTGATATTATAGAAGGGATAGAAGCATTTATGATGAAAAACAGAATTGATGAGCTGGCTGATATTGTCGGGACCATTAGAGTTTAATGCTGCAAAAAATAGATAAAAGAATTTTTACAACCCTGTTTTTTTCATTATTTGCTTCTGTTACAGGTGTGGGCATTGTTGTTCCTCTTTTGCCTGTATATGCCCATGATCTTGGAGCCGGCGGCCTGTATATCGGTTTTATATTCGGAGCATTTTCATTATCCAGAACAGTTTTTATCCCTTATTTCGGAAGAATGTCTGATAAAAAGGGGAGGAAACCTTATATTGTTGCCGGACTTTTAGGCTATGCTTTAATATCTATTGCCTTTATTTTTTCAAAAAGTGTTGATTCCTTGATAGCAATAAGGTTTTTACAGGGAATAGCCTCTGCAATGCTTATGCCTGTTGTTCAGGCCTATGTGGGGGATATTACCCCTGTTGGCAGGGAAGGCTTTACCATGGGTATGTTTAACATAGCTGTCTTTCTCGGACTGAGTGCAGGCCCTTTAATTGGAGGAATAGTTAACGACAGATTAAGCCTTGATGCGGCTTTTATTGCAATGGGTTTGCTTGCTTTTTTCGGGTTTTTATTAAGTTTTTTTATGCTTCCTTCGAAAAAATCAGAACAGGTTATATGCAAACCGCGGCAGCCGGTTGAGTGGAAACTGATATTAAAAGACAGGATGATTTTAGGGCTTATTATCTTCAGATTCGCATATACCACATGCATAGGTATAATATGGGGGTTTATGCCGGTCTTTATGGCTACTGAGTTTGGATTTTCCAGTTCCTTAATCGGAGTGCTTGTTATGCTTGGTGTTTTTACAAGCGGAGTTTTACAGATCCCGTCGGGTTTTATTGCAGACAGGGTTAACAAGAGAAATATGGTGGCAGCAGGAGGCTTTATAACAGGTGCCGCAATTTTTTATTTTGCATTTGCCGGAAATTTTAGTCAGCTCTTTGTGGCTAATCTGGTTTTTGGAATAGGCGGAGGCATATCAACGCCTGCATTGATGGCAATTGCAGTATTAAAAGGAAGGGCAACCGATTCCATGGGCTCTGTTATGGGGCTGATGACATTTGCACACAGTTTTGGTATGCTTGCAGGATCAATTTTTGCCGGTATTATGATGGATATGATGATGTTACGACAGGCTTTTTCCTATGGAGCATTAATAATGGTTTCAGGGACACTTCTTTTTGTTTTTGTATCAGGAAATCGGTTGACGGAGAAGGTATTTTAATTGCTAATTTGGCTGACAGCGACACCAGTTGAACAATTCATTCAGCGGACTATATCTAAAAAGGAGATTAATAATGAGCGAGCTAATAATTTCAAACCCGAGAATAATGATGGGTAAACCTGTTATTAAGGGAACTCGAATTACAGTTGAATTGATTTTGGAAAAGATAGCAGCCGGTGAATCTGTAGATCAAATTTTGAATGAACACCCACGGTTAACACATGAAGCAATACAAGCATCATGTGCATTTGCTGCTGAGGCTTTGAAAGCAGATGTAGTATACCCTGTTGAAGAGGCGCCAGCATGAATTTTGTTGCGGATGAAAGTGTTGACAGACAAATTGTTGAACGATTGCGTGATGATGGTTATTTTGTATGGTATGTAGCAGAAATGGCACTATCTATATCTGATGATAAGGTGCTCCAGATTGCAAATAATGAGTCTGCTCCTTTAATAACTTTAGATAAGGATTTCGGTGAATTAGTATTTCGTCAGCACCTCATTTTTTATGGAGTTATTTTGATCCGTTTATCTGGCTTGAACACAGAATTAAAGGCAAATATAGTTTCCTCTACCATTATTAATCATGAAAATGAAATATTGGGAAATTTTACAGTAATTTCGTCAAGTTGAATTAGAATTGGAAAAATATAAATTGATTAAAGATATAACAGGATTTAGGCTGACACAAAAAATAAACGAGGAATTCAAACAAAAATTCAATGATTCAATTTATGCATTATCTCATGTTGGCCCAACTGTTGCCGACAATTATTGCAAAGCAGGAAAAAAAGTTTAAAGTAAAAGAATATGGTTTTGTTTGGGATAGCGAGAAAGAACCAGAGGCGGTTGTGCTTGATTGTGAAAATAATTTAACCTATAGGCCAAAGCGAAATTGAACATTTTTTAAAGGTTTCATAATAAAAACGCTTAAGTTAATGAGCGTAAACCATAACCTACTGTAATATTATATATGCCCAAAAAAAAAGTTATAGCCTTGGAGGCGCGTCTTAAGGGATGCGGAAATGTGATTACCCTTGGGGTCAGGCCTAATTTTTCCGACTACAGTCATAAAGAAGCGGAACTGATAAGAAAGGCCGACAGGATATACTATCCAACATCATTTTATGCTGACATATTTGATGCAATGGGAAAACCGATTTTTCCAGGTGGAGATACATATAGATTTGCTCAGGACAAGATCAAACAGACTGCCATTTTTAATCTTTTAAAGCTTCCCCACCCGGTAACAAGGGTCTTTTACGGCAAACGGCAGAAAATGAAAATTCTTGATTATTTTAAATTTCCCTTTATTGGAAAGGTACCAAGGGGTTCGGCCATGGGCAGGGGAGTCTTCTTAATAAAAAACAGAAACGATTTTGATGAGTACCTTGGCTTGACAAATATTGCATATATACAGGAGTACATGCCCGTTGATCATGATTATAGAGTGGTTGTTGTGGGAAGCAGGGTGTTGATAGCGTACCGCCGCGTGGCTCCTCCTGATGATTTCAGGAGTAATGTCGCAGTGGGAGGGCGTATCAGTTTTGAAAAAATACCATCAGAGGTTTCAGATCTTGCGCTTTATATTGCTGCAAAGTCCGGGTGGGACGATGTCGGCATAGATATTATTAAATATGAAGGCAGGCTGTACGTACTTGAGGCGAATATGAAGTATGGAAAAGAAGGGTTTCGTGCTGCTGGTATAGATTATCTGAAGCTTATGGAGGAGATGATCGAGAATGAAGAAATATGATTTTAATTCTCTTGAAACAATAAAAAAAGCTTTGTATAAACGTGAGAAGGAGCTTTTTTTTCCAGGTGCATGCAAAAGTGAAACAGGAATACGCCGGTTTGAGAATGATGTTTCTCCATCTGATTATCGCCAGTCATTTTCCATTGACGTGGACAGAATACTCCACTCCATGGCCTATACAAGATATATAGACAAAACCCAGGTATTCTCACTTATTAACAATAATCATATAACCCACAGGGTTCTTCATGTGCAGCTTGTGTCCAAGATATCAAGATCTATTGGCAGATTTCTGGGGTTAAACGAAGACCTGATTGAAGCCATTGCTTTGGGGCATGATATAGGTCATACTCCCTTTGGCCATGATGGCGAGAGAATTTTATCTGAACTTTGTGAAGCCGGCGGAATAGGCTTTTTCCGTCACTCTGTGCAGAGTGTTCAATTTCTTGACAGGGTCGAGCGAAACGGAAAAGGATGGAATCTGTGTCTTCAGACTCTTGACGGCATTTTGTGCCATGACGGAGAAATACATAACAGGATGCTTAAGCCTGAAAAGGATAAAAGCTTTAGCAGGCTGAAAAAAGAGATTGAGGATAAAAAGAATATGCACGGAACGCAGCTTGTTCCCATGACTCTTGAGGGCTGTCTGGTCAGGATGGCGGATACGGTGAGCTATGTCGGTCGGGATATAGAGGATGCCAGAAGGCTTGGTTTAATCAAACGAACTGATATTCCCGGGAATATCGCAGACATTTTGGGAGATACAAACGGAAAGATAGTCTTTGCCCTTGTAACCGACCTTATTATTAACAGTCATAAACAAAAATATATATCATTTAGCAGGGAAATTTCAGAGGCTTTAAGCGCCTTGAAGCAGTTTAATATGGAACGTATATATATGAATCCCGGGATAAAGAAGCATCTTGGGGCGATAAAGAGGATCTTTGAATATCTTTTTGAACAATTTTTAAATGATCTGAAAAAAAGAAATTTTGGCTCAGTGATATACACAGGCTTTTTAAAAGATATGTCAGACCGGTATATGGAAAAACATAAAGATGAGGAGATCGTAAGGGATTTTATTGCAGGAATGACGGATAATTATTTTTTAAGACAAAGCCCTGAAAAGATGAGACCCGTTGCGTATTTTCTTTAGGCATTAAAGCATGTATCAAAATCGTACATACAGAAATTGTGTTACAGGCAGTGGATTAGCATCTTTTAGTGTGACTGTTAAGGAAACAGACCTGTTGATACATGCTGACAGACCCATGGAAAAGATTGCCAGGGAATCAATATTAAAGCACAGGGGGCATATTGAATCTCATATTGAATTACATCCAGAGTTTGCCACAGCTCTTGTCCCTTTAGATGTTATTGACTCTGCTCCTGCTATAATAAATGAAATGACCGAGGCTGGTAAAAAGGCAGGGGTAGGACCAATGGCTGCTGTGGCCGGTGTGATTGCGCAGTACGTGGGTTTGGATCTGCTGGCTGAGACTGATGAAGTGATAGTGGAAAACGGGGGGGATCTGTTTTTTAAAACTGATTCCAGTGTAACAATAGGGATTTTTGCAGGGGCATCACCTTTAAGCATGCGCATGGGTTTAAAGGTTAATTCAGCAGGCAAGCCGGTTTCCATATGCACATCATCGGGTACGGTGGGGCATTCACTGAGCATGGGTATGGCAGATGCAGTGTCAGTAATAGCCGATTCCTGCGCTCTTGCTGATGCTGCGGCAACTTCAATATGTAACAGGGTAAAATCCGGGGCAGATATAAGAAATGCCATAGAGTATGGGAAAACCATTGATGGTGTTTCCGGTATTTTTATAGTGGCCGGTGAAAATATGGGAATGTGGGGGGATTTGGAGGTGGTTCCTTTGAGACCTTTGAAAAACGTCCCCTTTCGACCAACTTCGGCGTTAGTCTCAAATTTTAATCCTCGAAATACTTAATGTATTCC
>Ga0190313_1000440_pt1 | contig 25158 bp, 23 predicted proteins | sample 4870071011_MG_FD_169989 | JGI IMG/M metagenome (GOLD analysis project Ga0190313, IMG submission 169989) | Hydrothermal vent sediment bacterial communities from Southern Trench, Guaymas Basin, Mexico - 4870-07-10-11_MG | ecosystem: Environmental > Aquatic > Marine > Hydrothermal vents > Sediment ... | reverse complement strand
CTTTCTTCCAGGCTTATTCCTGTTGAATCTACTACGAGTGCCATTGGCTTCTTGACTGCCATTGCTACGCTTGTTGCTAGGATTGCTATGATTTTCTCTATTGGCATTTTTTGGAAGAATGTGTATATTGTCGTGTATGCTGGTGTTTTCTTTAGTCCTATTATTTCTGCTATTTCTTTTGCTGTCTTTTTTGCTTCTCTCCATGTTCTTCCTAGCATTGTGTTTGTTAGTGCTATTGTTGCTAGTTGTGCTGGTGTGTATTCTCTGACTATGTGGTCTCCTAGGATTCTTGCTGTGATCTTATAAATTGCTTTTACTATCTTTCTTGTGGTCTCGTCGAGCATGTGGTCTGCCTTTTGCTCATTTACTTATAATGCTTTCAAAAATATATATTTGATGAACAGACCCTTCCTAAATAAACACTTCACTCGTAAACAATAATTTTTATATTTTCAGAGACCTCTTAGCTTCTATTTTATTACTAATTTGGTTTAAGTAATCCATATTTGAACCAATTTTTTCAGATAATTTTCAATAAAATATAATTCATTTTAACTGAAACTGGTATATTTTTCTTTCACAATAAAAGTTTTTAATTAGTTGTGAGTGGATTTTATCTTATTAAAGTAAGCAAAATAAAATCAATTTTGAAAAACTGAAGTATTTCAAAAGACTTCATATACTATTTCTTATTTGTTGAATAAGTTACCAGTAGTATTTGGTATGCTTTTATTGAAATGGGTGAAAAATCAATGTCAACAATCTTAATCGATCGTGAGACAATTGAGAAAATAATGAATGAGTGGATTAAAAAAGGTGCATCCTATGTTGAATGCAGAGTTGAAGCTAGGAAATTCATGAGAGTGGAGGTTCGAGACAAGGAAATAAAGTCAATAGATAGTGGAATCTCATCAGGTATTGCTGTTAGAGCTATTATTGATGGAAAGATTCACTTCGTGATATTTTCAGAAAAAGAATTAGATGTTGAGAAAATTAAGAAGGAAAAGGTGTTATCTGAGCGTGCTTGGATTAAAAAGGTCAAACTTAAAGAGACTGTTCCCATGAGAGATAAGGTAATAATCAAAGAAAAAAGACCTTTAGAGACTATTTCTTTTGATGATAAGATAAAGTTTATAATGGAAATGCATAAAAGAGCTTTTAGAGACATCGTTAAGAGTGTTCTAACACGATATTCGGAAGAAATTGTTGAAAAAAGAATAATAACGAGTGAAGGCACAGACATTTACATGCGAATTCCATACATTTATATAAGACATGAAGTAACAGCAGAGGAGAATGGAAGAATAAATTCGGCTCGAGGCGTATGGGGTGCAATTGGAGGATTTGAAGTTATGGATTACGAAAAAGTTAAGAATCACACTGATGAAATTAGTAAAAGCGCATGCGAAGGTGCAAGAGCGGAAAAGTGTCCTGCTGGGAAATTCCGTGTTCTTCTTGATGGCGATTTAAATCACCTCCTAGCTCATGAAGCATTAGGTCATGCCGCAGAAGCTGATATTGTCCGTGTTGGAAGTATTTTAAAAGGAAAAATTGGTAAAAAAGTAGCAGCATCAATTGTCAATATAGTCGATGATGGTCGTTTTGAACTTAATGGTGTGAAAGGATTTGGATGGATTCCCTATGATGATGAGGGAACACCCACGAAGAGAACGCTCATAATTAAGGAAGGAATTCTAAACACATACATGACCGATAGAATTACTGCAGAGGAGTTTAATTTAGAATTAACTGGAAATGCTAGAGCACAGGATTGGACTCTACCAACCGCAGTGAGAATGAGAAATACATTTATAGAACCAGCAAAACCTGAGTTAGGCATGAAAAATGAAGAACTTTTACAAGAGTTACGTGATGGACTTTTACTAAAGCATGGAAGAGGAGGTCAAGTTGATACGACTCGAGGCGTATTCACATTTGGTGTTCAGGAAGCATATTTAGTTAAGAATGGAGAAATTGTGAAGAGACTCTCAAGTACTAGCATTTCTGGGAATATTTTAGTGGTTCTAAAGAACATAGTTGCGATAGGAAAAGAATTCGATCCACCACAGATTTCTGCAGGATATTGTGGAAAAGTAGGATTAGTTCCAGTTGGAGTTTCAGGTCCATGGATTTTAGTTAAAGAATTAATAGTAGGGGGATGAATATGAGTTTGAGTTTGCATGATGCTGTTGATTATGCACTAACCTATGCCGAGAAAATAGGCGCTTATCAAGCAGAGGCTTTTGGAGCGAGAGGAAAAGCCGTTATTTTAAATATAGAAAAAGGAATTCCATCAATTACAACTAGTTACATTTCTGGAATTGCTGTTAGAGTAGCAACGAAAACTAATTATGGTTTTTCTTACACTACATCACTTTCAAAAGAAGCAATAGAATTTGCGGTTAAAACTGCATTAGAAGGTGCAAAGGCAAAGGGAGATGACAAATATTTCAAATCATTACCAGAACCACTTCCAGCAACTCCAATAACTCCATTTTATGATAAGAGAATTGCAGAAATTACAGCTGACGAAATAATGAATTTATACGAAATTGTCAGAAATAATGTAATAGCAAGCAAAGAGAAAATAATGCTAATTGGGGGTGGCATGGGTGCTGTTTCTGGGGAAACGATTCTTAAGAACTCATTAGGCATTGAGTTTAATACTAAAAGGACATTATTTTATTGCTATTTATACTGTTTATCAACAGACGAAATTCCTCCAGCCGTTGGTTTTGCTGTAGATGTTCAAGATTCATTAGGAAAAGTAAAATTAGATAGGCTTAGTGATAAGGTGATTGAAGACACTGTTAAATCAAAGAGGGCTAAGGAGATGGATTTCGTGGGAAAAGCAGACATCGTTATTATGCCTCACGCATTATCTAGTTTCCTATGGGTTTTCTCCGAAGAAATAGCTGCTCACAATGTAGATAGAAACAATACACCATTTAAGAGAAACATGATAGGTAACAAAATTGCCGATGAAAATCTGAGCATAATAGATAATCCCAGATCGCCAGACTGCCCATGGAGAACCGACCGAGATGATGAAGGAGTCCCAACAAAAAGTATCGAAATCATCCGCGATGGAATTCTTAAATCGTTTTTAACAGACTGGTATTATGCCAAGAAATGGAATGTAGAACCAACTGGATCATGTAGAAGAATTAGTGCATGGTCATATGGATGGAATCCATTTGTTAGACCAACTATTGCACCATCATGGATTGAAATTAAGCACAAGAATGAGATTAAGTATGATGAGATTATAAGTGAAATAAGAGAAGGTTTTGTGATTAAGAGCGTTATGGGAATTCATCAATCAGATTTTGCAAGCGGCAGATTCGCAGTACCGGCATCTGGTTGGTACATCAAAAACGGCGAAATAAAGATGGCATTAAGAAGTGTTATGCTTGCTGGAACAATACCTGAACTTCTAAAAAATGTAAAAGCAATTTCAAAGGAAAAAGAAAGAACAAATTATGGAGATTTACCATCAGTACATGTGCAAAATGTGTATGTAACCGCAAGAAGATCTCCATTTATGTATCGCTTTATCCTTAGGATTATTAACGGATTGATTCGTTTAGGAATAATAAAGAGTCCCATCGTTAAATGATTTTTATTATTTACGATAACTCACATCAATCAATATGATTCCAACGCATATTAAAACAGCGCCTATTATTTTGATTATACTAAAACTCAATCCAAAGATTATTGCCTCAAGGATCGCGGAAATTACGATTTCTATAAGAAAATACACTGATGAAGTTACGGCCTCCAGTATTTTAAGTCCCTTAAACCAGAGCAAAAAAGCAATCGCTGTGCAAAATATTGATGTATAAAGTACTGCTACAAGTGCTTGAAATGAAATACTACTAGATCCTTCTAATAACACAAAAGGTGCGGAAAATATCACCACATAGAAAAACCATACTGCTAGAAGCGAGACCTCATCGATTTTCTTGTATGTGATCTTTTTTGATAAGACTATGTAAAATGCCCAGCTTAATCCTGACAAAAGACATATTAAATCGCCTATGAATGTTCTTTGAAACAATGTTGTTGGAGATAATTCAGTAATTAACAGTAGGGTTCCTATAAACGCGAGAGATATAGCACCCGCACGAAAAATTGTTAGTCTCTCATCTAAAAGAAAATGAGCAATAATTGCAACAAAAACACTGCTTAAGTTCACTAACAATGATGCATTTGTTGCATATGTGTATGCTTGCCCAATAAATTGAAAAATGTATCCTAGCGCATTAAAAATCCCAGCAATTAGAATTAATCTATCAAATAGTATTTTAGAAAAATTTCGTCCATTAAAGTAGAACTTGCTTAGGAGCATAAAAATAATGAAAGCAATCAAGAAGCGCAGAAAAACGAATTTCATTGGAGATATAAATAGAAGACCCCATCGAATAATGACGAAACTAGTTCCCCAGATAAATGCTGCTATTAAAGTCATAATGCGTGCAACAGTTCTTCTTGATTTACAGGGCAATCATAAATCACCTAACAATTTTGAACACAAATAAGACATTAGTATCTGTATTTGTGGGTTAATATTCATCATGATTCGATCGTCACTATTCTCTTTAAAGCACGAAAATCAACTTTCAATTACAAAATATCTACTAAACCTTCTGATAAATTCATCACTATTTAAAACATTCACCTTCTCAGCAGTTGCCGCTGCAGTCATCCCTTTATCATCTGTGACTAAATGAAACTTATGTTTCTTCGCAACAAGCACGTATGAAGCATCATATAACGTAACTTTTCGTTTCGTTGAAATTTCTAGTATTTCCTCAAACTCTTTTACATGGATCACTTTTAATAAGTTCAAATCTAATAGCATTTTCAATAATTTTATCGTAGAAAGACATTCCTCTTTTTGGCTTCTTTGCGTATATATAGCTTCCAGAGAGAATTTCCAATCTCAAAAGGAGTCAATTGTGTTATCCATAATTCAAAAGGTGCATCTTTTAATTTTTCAATTATTATTAATGACACTATGTTTATGAACGCACTAGCATCGAGAAGATACTTATGCTTCATCTCTAATTTCCCTTATTACCTTAGCTATTTGATCTTTTCCAATTCTCATGAGCATTTTTCTCGTAATTTCTTGATACCTTCTTAATTCTTCTAGCTTCTTTTTATAAACCGCTTCCTCAAGTGCCTTTCTAACAACTTGGGATATATTTATACCGTATTTCTTTAATTCTTCTTTAAGCTCTTTTGGAATTCTTGCGGTAATTAAAACAGACATAATTTATCACTTCTTTAAATTACATATTATTATCGTATATACAAATATTGTCTTACATTTAAAGATATACAATATATTCATTTATATTTGAGGGCAAATTTCTGCCCCGAGAAAAAAAACTATTGCACAACTACTTTTACTTGGAATCTAGATAGGAGTATTATGATGAAGATCATAAAGAGTATTCTTATGATTAATTTAGATAATCTTAACTTTTTCTGAAATTCTAACTTATTTTCAACAAATAGCACAATACCTAAATCATCTTCTAATTCCTTTACTAATCTACTTCCGCTCAATAATACCGTTACTACTAAAATAAGATCTCCAGCACTTCCACCGATATTGAGTACGAAAATGAGAAAAAAAGCTTTTGTAAGAGATTACTAGTGATTACGGTTATTGCTGTTAGAATCATTGTCAGAAAAATTAATGGTGAAAGATCTACTAGAATAAAATCACTTCGTGGCGTTTCCCGGGAGATTTAATATAAATACAAAACGTGCTCTTTGAAATCTTAGCACCAATTTCAATTTTACGATAACCAAGCAAATATAATGTGATTATATGTGTTACCTCATGTAGTATTACCATTAGGACAACTGCTATGATTACAATAATTGTATCCCTTAGAAAACATATCGAAAAACTTCCAACCAATATATTAGCTAAAAAGGCAGCGAATGTCATCATTAGGAATAATAGCAGAATTACCTCCAGTAATAAATCACTGAATTTAACCTTGACTTCATTCATTAAATTTTCACCGAATGATGAACATTCGCCCAATAAGAAAGTTTTATTCTAGAAAACTAAGTTTTTCCTTTAAGTTTATTCCATGCAGGAATACTACTGTAATCATTAAGATGATGCTTAATACTATCGCTACGGAGATTATCAAGTGAAATATATTTTCAAATGTTATTTTCAAATCAATCCATAGGGGCATTAATGAAGTATTGACCACATGTGCTATTAGTGTAGTTTGGAAGTACAGCAATATTATGCTAATGGGTATTGTAATTAGAGTAATTATCAAATATTCTACGAAAATAATCTTGATTATTTCTGTGAATGTCATTCCTAATGCGTGTAATATTGCTATTTCACGAGACCTCATCTGAATTTCTCTTGAGATTGCCAATATGAATGCCAAGAGTAGTAAACTTTGAACAGTAATCATTGCTGGATTTATCCAAATTTCTAGACTTTTTTGGATCTCTTTAACACGTTTTTCTAATCTTTCTTTGAGTTCAATGTGTCCATTTATCTTATTACGTATCATAAAATCTGTGATTTTTCTTAGTGCTTGCTCTTCACTATTGCTCTTTACCTTTACTAGCAAAGTGTTATTTACTGGTCGACTTAAGAATTTCTTAATGTAACTATTGTGTAATAAGATTACCCATCCACCAAAATAAACGGTCTTAATAATACCAACTACGGAAAAGGATATGCTTGAATTAAATCCATATGGATGTGTGAACTTTATGGTTATTGTATCTCCAACATGCACTCGGAGAATAAGTGCTATTTTCTGAGATATTACAATACCTGATGTCTGAAAATCACCTTCGATGAATTTTAATCTTATTAAGCTTTCATGTCCGTTTAAACCCATGATACAAATTGTATTATATGGAGGAATAACTGCCTTTTTACTGCTAGATACTGATAATATTGGTATGAATGCAAAGATAATTTCATTGATAATCCTTATTTCCTGCATGCTGTAAATATATGTTTTAACTTGTTCATATTGTCTTACATCAAAAATTATTATTCTGAAATCCCAAAGGAATTCGTCTGTGCATGTGCTTATGTATGTATTCACGGTGGATGTTATTAACACAGATGAGAACTCTGCTGGAATTATTGCAATAGCTAATAACATTACCAAAATAATGCTTCTAAATTTTCTTGTGGTAATATTTCTCAATCCAATTTTCCATTTAGTACTAATATTACCTACACTTGCTTTTTCTTTCTTAATTTCCGGAACTTCATCACCGAACTTCACAATATTATAAAGTTTTATTCGTTCCAGCAATATTTTAGACACCACAAATGACAGAATTAGTGCAACAGCCGCTATGACTATTAATATTCCCCAAGGAATTGTTAAGAATTTCCAAACATCAAGCTCGATAGAAAGCATTTCTAAAACTTTATTAGCTAAATATTGCGAAATTAGCAAGCCTGTTGGGATCGCGAGAAAAATGCTTATCAATAATAAGATTGTAGATTGTATTAGGTATATTAGAACTAACTCATCAATGCTTATTCCAATAAGTTCTAGCATACATAGTTCTTTAGTCGTTGTTTTTATGTCTAGGACAATATGAAAAACGATTGTAATAATGACTATTAGAAACGCTGTAATGAAGAGAGATTTTATCAGGGGACTAAATGATTCTAGCAATATTTCCATAGTGAAAATTCTTGGTTGAATTGTGATATTATATCCATATCGTTTGGACAAATTCAAAATGTCATAAAGCGTTTTTGCGTACATCTTAATGTCGATAAATTTTACCCGAATTTCGTTGAATACATTTGTTAAATTAAGTAGCGTTCTGAGCATCTCGTATCTCATAATTATTGATCCGACATTATTATACCGTAGGTCCGGAGCCCAAAGTACTCTTTTAATCGAAAAAATTTCAAACTCTTCTCCAAATAAATGAAACTTATCTCCAATATGTAAATTTAGGAATAAAGCCAATCCTGGATCGATAATTATTTTAGTTCCAGTGAAAGAATCCCAATCTATGCCGGGTATTGTATCAACAGGAGGATCCTTAAGAATTCCATATACAATAACATTATACGTATCATTTCCTGAACTAACTATTGTTGAATAACTTAGAACTCCAACAGCATCTTTTATGTTATTGAGCCTTTTAAGTGCATTAATAAAGCTTTCATTAAAGACATCTCCGAGAATTACGACATCACCAAATCTCGTCTGATTATAAACTTCTATTTGTGCTCTTGGGGGAATATATTCTATATTATTTATTATGATTAAGGAAGTAAATGCTACTAGCAGAATTATTGCAAAAATGATGTTTCTTTTTCTTCTAACTAGGAATTTTATTGCTAATTTAAATAATTTCAAATCTAACACCATTCAACAAATTTCTTATTCTGAATTTTAACCGCCCTAGAAACATACTTGCTTGCTAGTTCAATGTCATGCGTGGCAATAATTATGGTGCATTCATTTTGACGATTAACGTCTCTTAGCAATTCAAAAACTATTCTCTTATTGTCTTCATCTAAATTACCGGTGGGTTCATCTGCTAAGATTATCTTTGGATTATGTGCCAATGCTCGTGCTAAAGCCACTCGTTGTTGTTCGCCGCCGCTCAATTTTGCTGGAAAAACATGTGCTTTTTCTTTTAATCCAACATACTCCAAAAGCTTTAGTGCACGCTCGTATGCTTCCTTCTTATTGATACCATTTAATTCCATTGGTAACATAACATTTTCAACAACCGTTAATGTGTTTATTAAATTAAAGAACTGAAACACAATTCCAATGTTTTTTCTCCTAAAAAATGCCAATTCTTTTCTGTTCATATGAGTTATCTCATGTCCTAATACAAAAATCTTTCCCTTGTTTGGTTTAATAATACCTGCAATTAGTAGAACGAGAGTTGTTTTTCCCATTCCCGATGGTGCAAAAACTCCCAGAAATTCTCCTTTCTTTACAGTTAAGTTCGCATTGTAAAAAACTACAATCTTATCTGTATTCTGATAATACTTAGTAACTTTTTTTAGTATAACCGCCGAGTCATTCACTAATTTCATTAGTAGCCCACCGCAACAACTAATCATTGTTACTTTTAAAATATTGCATTCTTCATCATACCATCAATTAATCAAACCTTAATTATCACAAATTATGATGTATAATAACTATGCCGCCGCCGCAACTAACAAAGTGCGTGCTTAATGTTTAATAAGTAACACAAAATAAGTGAAACATAAGTAAGTTAATGAATACAACTTAACAGAAAGTAAATGATGATTACTGACGATTTTTCTTACTATGACATAAGATAATTTAAAATTAAACTACTTCACACAAAGGATGATTTATCATAATTCGATAACTTCACCAATAACTAATTCAATCCCTTCGCGCTTTGCGATTTCTGTAATTTTCTCATAAACATCAGATGCAATGCCGCCAATATATACAACTCTTAAGCGAGATTTCCTACCAAGTGCAGTCTCGATTGCTTTAAATTTATCAACCATACGAATAAACTCCTTAGGATCCCAAATCATCGCAGTTACTTCTCCAAGAATCAATGGATTCTCATAAAAAATATTCACCTCAATAGTTTTCCCACAGACAGTAAACACTTTTGATTTTAATTCCGCATCTTTCGGTATAATACCAAGATCCTTCAAATACTTCCCAGTAATTTTTCTTGCTACACTTTCAAATCCAGCACCCATTGTCCTCTTTATTTCCGTCATTGCACTCATAAGCCAGTTAAGTTTTTTATCATGCTTCTTTAAGATTCTACTATGCTCCTCCAAGATCCTCCCATGCCTCTTCAGAATTTTGCTATGTTCCTCCAAAATCTTCTCATGTCTCTCCAGAATCTTTCCATGCTCCTTGAGACACCGCATACACCAGTCAAGCTTCCTGCCATGCTCCTCCCTTGTTTCTTTTACTTCTTTTCTTATTGTAGTCATTTCTGTTCTGACGTCTTCTAGAAGTTTCATTATGCGTTCAAATAAGTCTCGTGGGACAAAGTATTTTTGTAATGCTGTATAAAGCTCGTAAGCTAATTGTTCGTCTGTTTTGATGAGTTCTGGTAGTAATCTTAGTACTTCTTTTGCTAGCTTTCTTATATCGATTTTCTCCAATTTGGTCCCCCGAAAATAAAAAATTCACTAAGAAGAAAAAGAGTCAAAATTATAAATATAGTTTCTAATTAAGTGCTCTACCAATAAGATCTACGTTAATTCTAAAATATGATTCAAAGTGTTTTTCTTGAAGTTGAATTTAAATCTTCTGTGAAGATATCTCTTATTTAAACTTCTTCCACTCTCATATGTTAGTGATTTTTCTAACCGCTCTAGAGATCTCGAGCTTATGTTGAGCATAAATTTAGTTTTAAGTTAATTATAGTTTAGTTATTTTGCACTAAAAATCGTTTACTATCGTATTAAGTTCTTAAAGATTTTGAGTACAAATTTTATTCGATAATAACTAACATGTTCTAGATTATTTTATAGCAACAAGAAGTAATCGTCGAGCATTTTTTGGTTCTTCATCTGTTATTTTCATATCACCATAGATTCTAACTTCTTTAAATCCAACTTTGTAACAGATAGTTTTAAATTCATATGCTGTGTAAAGGCGCAGTTTATCATTCATGTGATAAACCTGAACTGTTCCGTCTGGTTTTATGATCATTATCAACCTTTTGAAATACAATATTCCTGTGACATTTTCAAGCTCTTTATAATCAATCATCACAATTTTTTCATCACCATGTTCAACATCCCAAACTATGGGAGCTCCTGCTCTACCTAAATAATAGGCTAAAAATAGAGGATTCCCAGCATCTGCAACAAAAACTCCTCCTTTTCGTAAAGCATTATAAACATTTCTCAAGAGCCTCTCTAAATCTTCAAATGTTGTCATGTATGATATGCTACTGAAAAACATTGTAATCGCATCAAATTCCTCATGAAAATCTATTGAACGCACATCAGCTTGGATAAATTCTATTTTCACATTATTTTTCAAAGCTTTTTCTCTAGCAATATCCAATACTTCCTTATGAAGATCTACACCAACTACTGAATATCCTCTTTTAGCTAATTCAATTGTTGGTCCACCTGTACCACAAGCAAGGTCGAGAATTCTTCGAATAGGTATTTTTGCATGACGTTTGAATATTTCTTCAACAAAATCAATCATTTTTGGAACAATTGATATTAAGTAGTCGCGATAGATCACATCGTAATACTTTGCAAGAGTAGTATACAAAACATGTTCGCTAGACATATTGCACACTAGATTATATTAAAAGAGCGTGTTTTAAATAATTTAGTTAGCAAATAATAGAACTAATCGAGGACTTAAAAAATTTTGCATCATTAGATAATTGAAATTTGTAATTACAATTATGCAATGAGGAAAGATAAAATTTTAGCTATAAAGGTCTCATTATTACTTGTGGAAAAATTTTAGATGCAAAGGACTTAGCAGAGAAGTTGAATGCAGATATAGAATCCTATTCACAATATAACTAGTGTCTTGAGACTCATTATATCCGTTTTAATATTAGTTGATTTAATTAAGAGTAAAGGACGATATGCTATTACGAATCTATGGTGAGTGATTTTGGATGTTGATAAAAAACGTAATAATGTTAAACGTCTTGCGGAAATAATTCAGAAAATAAAAAGCGAGGAATGTCAAGTTCTTGATAGAGACGAATTTGAAGACGAAAGAGATAGAGCTTTATTAGAAAGCATTATCATTAAGTCTTGAGTACCCAGATGTTGGAATTTTTATTGCCGAACTGATAAGAATTACATTGCAAGCAAGAAATATGAGAAACTACTTCCTCAAACTACTTTTGAAAAATAAGCAGTCACAAGTTTGGTTAATTTAGAAAAAAGTCTAAGAATTTATGTGTTCTCTTAATGCCTTCGTGTATATTAATAACAATTTCTTTGCGAGTTTTTCCCATGTAAACTTTTCTTCAATCATTCTACGACCATTTAATCCCATTTGTCTAGCTTTGTCTTCCTCAGTTAGTAAATCAACAAGCTTTGATGAGAATTCTTTTGGATTTTCTGGATCACACACATAACCAACGTCTTCTGTAATATAAACACTAACTCCAGCATACTTTGACACCACAACAGGTGTTCCACAAGCCAATGCCTCGAGAGCCACAATCCCAAATAAGTCGTATCTTGATGGAAGAGCAACAACCCGCGCATTTGCATAGTAGATTGGAAGCAGTTCATTGGGTATTCTTCCAGTTTGTATGACTGAGCCCACCAAATTTAATTTCTCAATTAACTCTTTTAATTCCCGTCGAATACGTAATTCGAGCTCCGTAGGTTTAAGAGAACCGCCGCCGAGGATAAGTGTTATATCTGGCACCTCTTGTTTAACATATTTAAATGCACGAATTAATAAGTCAAATCCTTTTGTGTATTCTATTCTACCAGTTGAGAAAATGTACTTTTCTGGCAAACTCTCAATCTTTCTTAGCTTAGCTTTCGGCGAGAAAAACTCAGCATCGACTCCCGGTGGAACAATATGAATCTCTCGAGATATATTATAATATTCCTCAATAATCCTCGGTTCAATAGGCGATGCAGAAACTATAACATCTGCTTTGCTTAATATTTCTTTCTCCACCTTTAACCGAACATTAAACTGATATAATTTTTCCGCATCAGATATTTTTACTCTCTCCTTCTTAGCCGCACCTAGGGAATGGGAAGTATGAATATGAATAGCATTAAGTTTTTCTTTAATGCGCAGAGCAACATATCCAGCATCCCAATAGTGAGAATGAATTATATCATAGTCTAGATTTTCGTCTCTAACAAATTTAATCAAATTCTCGACAAATTCATCAAGATATGGATACAATTCCTCCTTCCTAAGAAAACATCGCGGACCACAAGGAATACGAATTATACGCGCGCCAGGACAAATTTCCTCAATTTCCTTTTTGCCTTCAAACCAGCGAGTATAAATATCTACTTTCACTCCTTGTTTTGCAAGATTTTTTGTCATCTCAATTACATAAACTACCTGGCCTCCAGTATCAACTTGCCCAAGATTAGGAATAGGATCAACATGTCCATGAATACTTAACATCATAATTCGCAATTTGCTTTGCACCCATCTTTATATACAATAAAAAATAAGATTAAGAAATATTCAATTATCTTGCACCATCAATTTTATCACTAAATTTCTGCTATATTAATTATATTAATATAGAAAATGATGCCGAATAATATTCGTATACCACAAGAATTATTTACTAAAACATTACCAAGACTTGAAACCTACAAATTTTCTTGATTTTATAATTTATTCTATTATTTTATCTTCCGACGATAATTAGGTAAAGAATATTGAGCTCTTTAATTTAACACATAGAGAAATGCATATTTTGCTTTTCAGTGATACTAAATGAAACAAGAAATTTCCGAAACAAAAACAGAAATAAAATAATCATGAACAAACATATTTCTGAGTTTTATGACTATTTGTTTATACTGTTGAAAAATATTTATGGTGAAGACTTTTGAGAATGCTTAAAAATCAAGGGCTTCTAACTCTATCAAAGAAATTAATTAATAATGATGAATGGATCGTTCGAGAGGCTGTTGCATATGGTTTAGGTCTCGCATATATTGGAGAAAGAAATAAAGAAGCTATTGAACTTATAAAGAAATTACTTAAAGATAAGGAGAATAGAGTTCGAGAAAGTGCTATAATTGCACTAGGTTTGCTTTTTCATCAAACTGGCGAAGAAACAACTTTTGCTCATATTTTAAGGAAGAATTTCCCCGAAAAGAAGCCTCAGCTTATAACAAAAACAATAATTTATTTAGCAGCTTGCTTAACTTCAAGAGACCCAATAAAAGCGCTATTTGAAGGAATTAATATACCCGTTATAGACAAAGAAGCACGCGTCTGGATTGAATTATCATTGATGCGCCTAGCTACGATGCAGTTTGCATTTATAGTAAATTTTATCAATTTACAAGGTCAAATTACTGATGAAGATATATTAGAAATGTTTAAGTATCATTTGAATCGAGATGAAACGCATGCAAAATCGGCGGTATTAATTCATATTGCCAGGGCTTTCCAGAAAACCAATGACGAAATAATAACTAACATTGTAAAACCAGTACTTGATCAAAAGGATTTCTTCGTAAAGAAATATGCTACATTAGCATTATCAATAATTCATCAGGGAAGCGGAAACGAGAAACTAGCAAAGGAATTATTGGAGCATAAAGATAATGAAGTAAAATCCACAGCAATTCTTGGAACTGGCATTATTTTTCAGCAACAATATAAAAGAGTATTAAAATTACTTCAGCCATATTTTGAATCATCTGACGAACTTGAGAGGAGAGTATCACTTATAAGCACAGGACTTGCGTTTCACGGGGATAGTAAACGTGTACTAAGAGTTATAAGCACATTCTTAGAAGAAAAAGATCCGTATCTCCTAAGTGGAGCACTAATTGCTTTAGGATTAGCTTCAAGTAGGCCAGGATTAATCAACTTAAGTGTATTATATGGAATTGCATTTGGACCTTTCTTTCCTGATATGTTCCTGATTTATATATGAACAAGGCATTTTTCAAGGTGATGAAATGAATCAAAAAACTCTTAAAAAAGCGCGAGAAATGTATAAGCAAGGGATCCTGAAACTCATGCACAAAGAATTAGAGACCGCAATAAAATATTTAAAAGAAGCTGCTAAATTAAATCCAAGTCATGCTTCCACATGGTTCTTATTAGGCTATTGCTTTTATCTGAAAAATGAACTTATGAGTGCTATTGAATATCTTAAAAGAGCCATTAAGATTAACCCAAAATTTGGTGCAGCATGGAATGTATTAGGTCTCTGTTATGATGACCTTGGGAATATTCACGAAGCAATAAGGTGTTTTAAAAAAGCAATAGAAGTAAGTCCTTACCAGTGGGGTCCATGGAACGATCTTGGTTTCTTATATGAGAACAAACTAGGTGACTTAGATAAGGCTATTGAATGCTACAAAAAAGCAGCAGAATTAACTAAATACGATAGTACACCATATTATAATCTTGGGGCTGCATATGAGAAAAAAGGATTAATTGAAGAAGCATTAAAATGGTATAAGAAAGCAATTGAAATCAATCCGAAAGATGCTGATGCTCTAAACAATATCGGATTCATTTATCTAAAAATGAAACAATGGAATAAAGCAAAGGAATACTTTGAAAAAGCATTGCTAGCAAATCCAAGGCATCCCCAAGCTTGGAATAATTTAGGCGGCGTATACATGAACCTTGGTGGCAAAGAAAATTTAGAAAAAGCAATTAAATGCTTCAAAAAAGCAATAGAAATAGATCCTCAGTATGCTGATGCATGGCACAATCTTGGCTCTACATTACTTGAACTTGAGAAATTAGATGATGCAGAAAAATGTTTGAAAAAAGCTCTTAAAATTAATCAATCGAACGTAGACACATTAATAAAACTAGCTGAAGTATATCTAAAAAGAAAAAATATAAATGGTGCTTTAACATATCTCAAGCGTGCCTATGAGATTAAGAGAGATCCCAGAATATACGAGATCATAGTAATGCTCGAAAAAGCACTAGAAAAATACTACTCCACACTTGTTAGGAATATCCTAGAAGCATTAAAAATGTTTCGCAAATTTTCGAGATGGTCACATTATGATTATTAACCAAAATTATTATGATTGTTCTTATTGGCATTTTTGGCACTTATGATTCTTCGAGATTTTCGATTTTTATCTTATAGTTAAACCAATCAAATTTTATCAAAATCATTAGAAACTTAAATCAAGTTGGAAACAAACCAACACAAAATTCTTATTTTTTATCCTTTCGTTTTGCGTTTTAATTAAAAAAATAATGAACAAATGTTCATCATGGGTCTATTCCTCTTCGTTCTGCATTTTCCAGGATTTTTAATGCAAGCTTCATAATATCATAATATAGTCTTTCATCTAATATCTTTTTCACAAGATTTGTATCAATTCCTAGATATTGGTGCACAACAATATTTCTGAAACCAACGATTTTTTAAATAAATCTGCATCTGCCTTTGTAAAGATGCTCTCCTGTCTTAAAGCTTCTCCAATATCTCCATATGTTGATGGAGGCTTTTCCCTAATTCTGCTAGAAATCTTAAGCCGATATCAATTAATGCTTGTATTGATGTTTGCAAAATATAAAGTATTGATGCAAGCATTATAAAGGAATTCACTATTTCATCACTGTTATGTTTTTTAAGAAGTTCATCAAGATTAATAATGCATTTCTTAATGTACTCAAATCTCTCTTTTAACTCCATTTAACATCTCCCTTGCCTTCTTCAGGTATTTCTCTCCATACTCAACTTTATCTAATGCTATCTTATAATCGAGGTATAATGAAATAGATAAATCGCGGAAGTTCTTATACATATGCTCATCTCGAGTAAATATGAGAATTCCATCCCTAAATATCTTGTATCTTAGTTCTAGGGAAAGAGCATTGCTGAGAATAAGAATATCAATCTTATCTTCTGGTATTCCAAGACACTTAGATATTTGATAGATTAACTCGATTTTATCCTCAACGCTGAGATCTCTATTCGGATAAATTGCTACATCTACATCACTTTCACTCGTTTCATACCCAGTAGCTTGTGATCCAAATAAAACTGCAAAGACAATATAGTCAAATTTATAAAGACATGACTTAAGTTTTGAAAGCATCTCTTTTAAGTCCATTATCTTCACGCTTCTGAAACAAAAATGAATGCATGAACACATAAATATTTACTAATCCGCTATATCCTCAAATACATCATAACATCATATATTTAACTTTGTTCAATACTATTTTAAGAACTACAAGATATGATATTATTAGTGCATAACTCTAAGTCCTAAATGTAATGTGCTTAATGAATCTCCTTGGATAGAGTTTACTTAATTACCAACGAAAGCTCATTTAAAGCCGCATGATATTCGATGTTAGCTTGAAGAATTTCCTCTTTGGTTTTATACATTTTTCCATTATCTCTAATGCTTTATTGAGATTAATCCTTGAAATTCTCCTTATTATTCTTTCCATATCGTCTAACCACTTTCCAAGGTCATTAAGCACACGTTTAATTTCCTCAGGAGTTGAAGCCATTTCATAAAAACCTCTTATATGTAAGCATGAGTCAAATTTGTAATATTCATCTAATAGGTTTTTTCTTCCCAAACTCTTTAAGATTCTTGAGAATATCGGCAAACTAAATTCTATGTTACGCGCTTTCTCTAAAGGAACCCCAACAGCGACTAGAAGAGCTTTTCTAGCTAGCTCAACTGTACGCCATCCTTTTTCTGCTGCATCATAATAGTCTCCTCTTTCGAATAATTCTAAACTCTTGTAGTATATATCACGTGCTTTCGCAACTAAATCTTCATATTCATGCATTATAATCACATAGGAAAAAACGCAGATGAAAATAAGAGCTACATTATTTAAAATCTTTGGCTTTCTATGATAACATGTAAGAATTTCTTTTCTTAAATTATCTGCTGTTCTTAATATATAGGTGCTTTTAATGACCAAAGAAAGAAAAATTGATGATATAGTAATCACACAAGATTTCTTGAATACGTATAAGAAAATTCTATTAAAAGCCGCGAAGAAGTATTTTGGGGAATGGGTAGAATTTAACCCGGATGAACGTATCGTGGAATCAATCTTATTTGGCGAATTAATGAATATGATTAAATATGGTCATGCTTATTGTCCGTGCAGATTAGAAAAAATTAGGGAACATATTTGTCCATGCGAACCAGCAAAAAAAGAACTGGAAACAAATGGAATATGTCATTGCCGCTTATTCATCAACCCACAGAAATACAAAAAATAAAATTGTTTAGATTAATTATTTCTTTTTCTCAAGTAGTTCCTTTATTTCCTCCTTAGCTTTTTCAATTTCCTCCTTTTGTTCAACATCAAGCTCTAAAAGAAGAGTTAACAACTCTCCCACGTGCGTCTTTTCCTCCTTTGCGATATCTAAGAGAACTTCTCTTATGCGTTCGTCAGTAGTAAGTGCCGCCATTTGTTCATACAAACTTATAGCGTCTAATTCAGCAATTATTGCAGCTCTTAAAATTTCTTTATTTAAATCTTCCTTCTTTACCTTATTCAAATCAATTGGAATTTTCGATAACATTTGTATTACCAAAAAATAATGCTGGGAAAATCATAAAAAGAAATATGATATGCTTGAATTTGCAGTATCCAATTTTATTACTTATCACACAAATGTTAGCTAGAAACTTCTGAGAAACAATTAATTTCTAGTGACAAAAGAAATACAACATTAGAACATTTATACTGATATTTGAACAACTTCGTATTTCGAAATTTTTAGTGCATTTTGATGATGTATTTTATGAGAGCAAAATGTCTGTAGAAAGAGCATGGGATCGGTTAAGAGAAGCATACGAGGATCTAGAATCATGTCAACTATTATTGAATGGGGGACAGTATCACCACGTATGCTTTCATGCTCAACAAGCCGCAGAAAAAGCTTTAAAAGCGGCTTTAATATCACTGAGATTCTTCGAGAGAGAACATTCTGTTGTTCATTTGCTTAGAAGATTATCTCAATTTGTTAATGTACCAACAAAACTTATGAACTATGCACGAATCCTTGATCAATACTATATTCCACCTAGATATCCTAATGCGTTTGATATGGGTACCCCTGCGGATTATTATACGAGAGAACAAGCAGAAGAAGCTTTGAGAATCGCAAGAGAGGTGGTTGATTTTTGCGAGAAGAATTGTTGAAGAAAATCTCAGATAAGTTAATTGAACAACTAAAGCCATTAGATCCAGAATTAGTCATAATTTGTGGGTCTTTAGCTAGGGAAAATTCGTTAAAAATCTAAGTGATGTGGATCTCCTCATTGTTAATGAAAAGTTTAAAAGTATGAATCCTCTTGAGAGAATACCTTTCGTGCTACAATATATAGACCTTAATCTTCCAGTAGATGTTGTTTGCTATACTTCAAGCGAATTCATAAATGGGTTGAAGAAGATGATGCTTTTTATTCTAGATGCTGTTGAATACGGAGTTCCAATTATTGATAAGAAGAATCTATTTAAGCAAGCAAAGAGAATTTTGGAGAAGTTAAAGCAGGAACATGGTTTAAAGCCAACGAGAAGCGGATGGATGATTAAGTCAAAGGCAGTTCATAAACCATAAAGTCCTTGTAATTTATTTAGTATGATCAGAAAAACGTTTCACTAGCTTTGAATTTTCAATCAGAACGGCCGGCTTTCATCACATTTTTCAGAATTAGTTTGAATTGTTCCTCATGAATGTTTAATTTTTCTTTTCTCCTCATGATAAAAATAATTGCGAGGAAATATAAAATTGATTTCTTGTTGAGCCTTTAGAAATTATTACAAGGATAAAACATTACAAGAGAAAAAATACTGAGCTTAAATCATGCGACCCTGTAGCAATCACTTTTGAATTTTTTACAATAAATACTTACTAAATATTGAGTGGGGTTTGTCATGGCATCAACCCAACTGAATAATTTGGATGAAATAACGAATATCCTAGTGAAAATTTTCTCTAAATTACCAGAGATTATAGTTCAAAGCAATCTAAATATGATTGGAAATTTCTTTTCGAAGCTTTCACGAGTAAACAGGGAACTTGCTAGCTTACTGTTTACTCAGTTGAAAGATCAAGTATTACAAGCATTTGAGCAAAATATGACCATAGCTTCACTTATGGAAATTAGTTTCTTTTTGAAATGCATTAATAACGTTGATCCAAGATTTGTTCAACGAATTTTCACATCACATGATTCTCTAATTGAGAATAAATTTCTAAGTGAGATCAATAAATTAACATTCAGCAATCTCTCTTCATTTCTTCGAGACATTGGAACACTCAACAGATTTTTTACAAAGGAACTCCTCGAGAAATTCACTGATGATCTTATTAATTATTTTAAGAAGAGAATACTTGACTCTGATTTAAGGGAAATAGCCGAACTTTTGATAACTGTCGCAGAAATAGATGAAGACTTTACATCAAAATTATTAAGTGAAAGCACAATTAAAATGACCAGAAGAATTTCATCAGAGCCCTTAGATTCTCTAACTGATTTTTTGTCAGAGCTAGCAAAATTCAAAACTGCTTTAGACATTTTTCTATCAAAATTCTCAGATGTAATTATAGTTCGTATAGATCAAGCAAAAAGAAGAAACGAAGACATCTCTGGCTTCCTTGACTTACTAAGAAATATCGCTCCAAATTTGCTTTCTAAAATTGTTTCTTAAAATTACCCATTTTCTGAAATTCCTCTATTTTCAAATACTTAGTAATGTTGCTATTTTGCTTATAATTACTCTGATGTACATGAACATATTTCAAACAAGTCACATTGATTTTATCGAAGCATGTAATAGTCACAGAGAAATTAGTCAAATATTATGGCAATTTCATGGCGGTTAAAGTTACAAGATTTTCCTATGTGGTATATTCATTCCTATGTCATCACCAAAGTTCCTTCAACTAATAACACTTTTGTTTTCATTAGCATATTCAGTAGAGACAATTCGCTTTACTATTGGAGGAAGATACGATAATATCAATATTATTTTATGATTATTATAGTGGTATTGCTGCTATCACTATTATCAATGGAAGATAAAGAACACGATACTATAGTTCTTTCATTACTTGCTCATATTACTCCAGATCAGAAGATAACATGATGTGCGCAAATCAGTCATATGCACACAATATTCTAAATCAACTATAGCCATAACTAATCTAACACTTGTTTAAGAGCATTAATCCGGATCAAAAGCGATAATTAGAACAAATTGTGGTAAACATTCATTATTCCCATAATTCCATAATATATTCCAATTCATCAATAGGAAGCATATCAAACACCGAGTTTGTACGGATCTTGGAGATTTCATGACTCATTTAATTATATCTCAATGAAAAGCATTGATCGAGAAACTACCTGCTAATTTATTTGAAAATTTCTCTTACCAAATGATCTTCATTTATAAGAAAAACATTTAAAGATAGAAATTACTAAATACATTTTTACTGGAAGCGAATCCTATATCAAAATTTTTAACCAGATAAGACGAATATTACTCAATCGCGGATTAGTGACTGTCTAATTGTATTTTTTATTCAGACAAAATTAGTAATTTTTATGATCTATTTGAAAAGTGTTTTCAACATTATGAAAAAGATTTCGTTGTTTTTATTGCTTCTTTAATTATTATCCTTAGTTTTTCATTGAGTTTTATATATTCTATATTCATTCTCAGAATTTTTCGTCTTAGGTTGGTGATTTCTTCTAATATACTTACTGCCTCAATTAGATTTATTCCTTTGACTTGTTTAATTAATTCTTCAATCGAATTTATCCAAGAGCGTACTTGTTGTATCGCCTCAGTAATCTCGTCAATTGGTGTGATTTCTTCGTAGAAACCACGTGCATGCAGTGTTGACTCAAACCAACCGTATTTTTCTAAAAGTTTGCGTTGGTTTAATGCTCTTAGTAGTCTACTAAATAGAGGATATCCATAGGTGATAGTTTTAGCTTTTTCGTATGGTACATTTACTGTGATTAGCAATGCTTTTCTTGTTAATTCTACAGCTTTCCATGCTTTTTCTGCTGCATTATAAAAATCTTTTTCCTCAAGTAATTTAATAGCTTTGTTAAGCTCCTCTCTTGCTTTATTAAGTAATTCTTCTGGAGTAATCATGTTAGCACCATTAGTATAAATATCTATGCCAAAAATTTAAACACAGTAAAGTTCTCATTACACAATATTAATGCTACTGTAATTAAAATGCTCCTATTGTATTTCACCTTAAACATAATGACTTAGACTTTGTTCTATTTGATAATCAATTCTTGATAATCTTTTGTGATTAAAGATATTATCAGAATTTAAGATTAGAAAATGCAACAAATTCAAGCATCAAGTAAAATCAAGTTCAGAAGTTTTCATATGAATCAATAAGTTGAAAATTTAGCACTAATTTCGCGAGTGGATCTTGGTCATTTTTCTCACTAATTTGGAACCAATTTTAAAACAACTCCTGCAACATTATGATGAGTGACAATTAGTATGGTTGAAATCAATGGCGATTGAATCAAATTGGCGCGAGGAAAATGAAGAAGAGATTTGAATATACAAAAAGACATTCTTAAAAACACTAGTCAAATTTAGCACCAAATAGGGCAAGATGTAGTTAGTAATCCATTTATAAAAACTAACATTTATAACCAAGGGCTTGTTCATTAAATATGTATTTTTCGATGTTAATATATATTTTTGGTTTTGGAATATATCTAGCGTGGTGATTCTTCTGCTTATTTGAAGCCAATTTGGTATTATAGTTAATTGCTCTAATTAATGCTTGAAAGAATTTAATGATGAAAAATACTCAAAAATCACACATTTAATATTAACATTTTTCATAAAATATATTTAAAATCAAAAATTATAAGTCTAATGAACAAACCCATAACCAAAAAGTAATCTATTTTGAAGTTATAATATGTTAGAGTTGCTAGTACTTTAGTCCAAGTTTTGGTTTTTATAAATTAATGTGTGCAAGGCTTTCATTTCACCGATCTTTTCGGCTAAAATCGGATTTCTCAAAACATGAGCAGCACCATTGGAATAACATCGTTAGTACATAATTTGAATAAATACAGCACTCATACTAAACTATCATTAATTCATTAGTACTCAGTATCTAATATTTCTTTGAACATTTCTGGGTTTATTTAGTTATTAAATGAGTATTTTTTGACCAGTTTGTCTATTATAATTCACTTTTATAATACAGTCAAAGTACGAAACAATTTTATTCAAAGAGAATTAGTTAAATCAAATCAATTTAACCATTAAATATTTCGAAAGCTAATTACGAAAATGTTGGGTATTACGCCATTGGTATATATTATACATTATATTAAAAAGAATCTTAAAAATATTCAAAGCCCTGTCGGGGGCGCTTATGCTTGCCTTAAATAAAAAAATAGCTTGTACGTTGTTGATTTTGATTTGGTTAGGGCTTACGTTTGTTGAAACATACGACACAAGAACAACCAGCATACTTTTGAAAGCAGATCTAATAGTCTCCAAAACTGGTGTGCTATTTGAACGAACATATGTTCAACAATTCTCGCCATTCAGATATCCAACAATATTTGAAACAAATAGTAGCGATGTCTCATATCCAACAGTCTTTTCATATGACGTATACGAAGACTACTATGAAGCCGTTATGGAAGAAGCACAAAATGCAACGAGTGCTGCAATAATATTTGCTCCGACGGGAATCAAACTCGATGGTACCGATATTATGGACGATATAGCTGTTTCAATAGCAGTAGATAAAGCACATTTTTATGCAAAAGAACACTATGATATAATCTTCTCGTTAATAGGAACAGAAGCAACGCTTGAGGCATTTGTGGCAACAATTAATGCTCTTGAGAAACTTAGAGTAAGCTATTCAATTTACGGATTCTCACACGGAGTAATGACCAATGAGACGCACGGAGTAGTAATGTATGATTCCGCACTTGACGCTGTCGTAGTTAATGGTGAGACACTAAGGAAATACATAAACAAAACAGATTATCTCTATGAATTCGTTTGGGTGGCATGCCATATTCAGGATGAGTTAGAAAAATTCGAAGAAAGCGCATTCGCATCAGTATTCTCACACGCTATAAGATTCATGATTTTTGGAAAGGGAATAACAACAATCCCACAAGAAGTTATTGAGTTATTTGATTCCGTGATTCAACCATATTATGAGATTCACGAATACCCAGTAGCAATTGAAGAAAATGGCACGATCGAGGAAGGAACATTGCAAATAATCATAAATGTCACTGTGGATACCATCATATTAAAAACAAACACTACATTTGCTCCAAAGCCAGGACGATGGTCGCACGTTAGAATAAAGAGATACAAAAGAACCATTATAGCAAAAGCAAAAAGAGGGAGCGCAAACAGGAAGACAGTAATTCATGGATACAAACCAAGACGAAGAGGAAGAATCGCAAATACAAACAAGAATACGAATCAAAATGAGATCAATAAACTGAAGAAAAAATTATTCTCAAAGATATCAGCAGCAAGAAACTTGTATTCAAGAGTAAAACAAGAATTAGAAAAACTCGTTGGAAAACTAACACCAAGAACAACATCAGAAAGAAATTTCAGAACAAGAAGAGGCTTCCCAGAGGGAATAGAGTTAAAGGCAAGATGCAGCATAAGACGTTCAATGAAGACACAAGATATATTGAAGATATTCCTCGAGGAATTCCTAGGAAAAGTGAAGAAGGAAATCGACAAAATTGACGCAAAGAGAAAGACAGTACGCGGATCACTACAAACCCAAAAGAAAACTCTAAACGCACTTATAGCAAAGATAGACAAGATAATCAAACTACTTAAGGACTTCGAAAATGAAATAATCAAAAAAGACTTCATCAAAATAATACTTAAAGCAAGAAAATTAGCAAATATAGTATACAGTATAATATCAAATCTAAGGAAGATAGGACTAGACTCAGCATACCTAAGGAACATTTATAAGAAACTAAACAATGTAATCAATTCAGGAATATCAATACTATCAGGAATCGGATGCAGACTCAAAATAAACAAGAAATCAATCTCCGCGTTCCTAAGAAACAAGAATTACGTAATAAACGTTGAAAAAGAGATAAACAAAATGAATTCAAAACTAGGAGAACTAGCACGCCTAGTACTATCACTAGCAAACATTAGAAAAGACCTAGAAGAAAAAATGAATAATGTAGCATCCGAATACCTAACATCACTAATAAGCACAACAATAAATGAAATCGATCAACTCATGAACACAATAAAGAACTACGTAAACGCGCACGGAATACCAACAACAATACCCAACGAATGGAAGAACAAATACAACAGAATCACGGCAGAGAAGAACGACATCAACAAAAAATACGCTACAGAGATGAAAATACTAAAAACAATC
>Ga0190313_1000439_pt1 | contig 25167 bp, 18 predicted proteins | sample 4870071011_MG_FD_169989 | JGI IMG/M metagenome (GOLD analysis project Ga0190313, IMG submission 169989) | Hydrothermal vent sediment bacterial communities from Southern Trench, Guaymas Basin, Mexico - 4870-07-10-11_MG | ecosystem: Environmental > Aquatic > Marine > Hydrothermal vents > Sediment ... | reverse complement strand
ACACCGCATGATAAATAAAGCCGAGACGAACAACAGATTCAGGCATGCTTCGCGGTCTACCTATATGAAACTTGTTTTCGTACTCCAGTTCCTTCCTTAATTTCTCCTCATCTATGATAAACATCTCCTTGAAGTATTTCCCTATCTCTCTCCCTAACCCTATCAGCCGCGAATCTATCTTCCTCCAATCCTTCTCCCTCTTACTCATCATCTATCCGTCATACCTAAGTCCGACTTATACTTTTTCCTCTACCCCCTTCCTTCACAACCCCCGATACCAAGTAAATTTTAAATATCTCGCTCTTATATCATATTTTATGAAGAAAATAATAAATTTGATAGGAGTAATCCTCATACTTGCAGCATTTGTTTTTTCGGGGATGGAGATGATTCATGGAAAAGACTCTCAAAATGTCGCACTTATAATAGACGAAGGCATATACAACAATCTGAAAAATGAAATTGATAATTATACCAATTCTGTATCCGCAAATTACAATGTACAGGTATTCCTGTGGAATTCATCATCACCCTATGAGTTAAGAAAATTTTTGAGAAATCTGTATGAAAATGAGAGTTTTATTGGTGCGGTATTGGTGGGTGATGTACCAATCCAGAAATATTATACTTACTGGGAGGACTATCCACAGTATTCGGAAGTTCATCTCTGTCCTTATTATTATATGGATGTGGATGGTTATTGGTACGATGGAAACCAAGATGGTATTCTGGATAATAGAACGGGCGACATCGCACCAGAAATATGGGTCGGAATAATACGCTCTCTCCATGACAATGGAAACAACATATCCGAATTGAAAAATTATTTCCACAAATTACGGGAATACAGAAACGGTAATCTATCTCTACCTCAGAGTGCTCTGGTCTTCATAGATGATGATTGGGAAAGTATCGCCGATGGCTGGGCTTCGGATGTATCCAACGCATATCCCAACTACACCTTGATAAAAGATGTAAATGAAACCTGCGCATCAAGATACATATCTGAAATTACATCTGGAAAATACGCTTTCGTTCATTTGGCTGCCCATTCTTGGGAGGGAGGACACGCATTTAAAGTTAATGGTGGCGCTTCTTGGGAATATGTTTACTCCTCAGATATTGATTCTGCAAATCCCAAAGTATTCTTTTATAACCTTTTCTGCTGTCATGCGGCGAATTTTGAACAGGATTGCATAGCCGAACATTATATTATGACTACGGATTACGGTTTACTTGTAATCGGCTCCACCAAAACGGGAGGTATGTGGCTGCTGGAGAAGCAAAGATACTATATGGATGTCCTATACACGGATTTGGGCAGTGGAAAATGTTTCGGCGATGCTTTCTTGGATTGGTTTTCATACCCCGGTAATTACGATGAACAGTTTGATTATTTCGGTGGGATGTGCATACTGGGCGACCCCTTACTTACCATAACCCCCCAGACAGTTTCGGAAATAATGTGAAGCGCCGGGGGAGGGACGAGCATATATGATGCGAGTTAGCCCCCAAGCGGGAAAAGCGCCGGGGGAGGGATTTGAACCCTCGCTCCCTTACGGGAACCGGCTCTCAAGGCCGGCGCCTTTCCACTCGGCAACCCCGGCCAGTTAAGGAGAATAAGTGGTTGTTTTTAAAAATTTAGGCGAAGGCTTAGAGTCATCACTCTGTTGCCTCCATATCCTTCATAATTTTTGAAAGATCCAGAAGTAATCTTTTTTCACGCGCAAATTTTTTTGCAATATTCAAATATTTTCTGGCCATTTTTTTCTTACCTTTGATTCTTTCTATAATTCCCTTTACCCAAAAGAGATATTCGGCAAAAATTTCGTTTTCGTGCGCATAATATTCAACTATTTTAAGATACATGCTGGCAGTTTCTGCATCTTTTAGATATTCTGCATAACAATCGGCCAGATTCAACATACTCCAGCAATAAAGTCTATTATCTCCGGATGTTATAGCATATTCAAGAGCTTTGTGGAAGCATTCCATAGCAGATATATAATTTCCGAAGTATCTATATGTATCGCCGAGATTGTTGTAAGCGAGGGCAAGAAGCTGCGAATCTTTTAAATTAGAAATCGCCTTTAAATATTTCCTGATGCTCTCTTCCGTAAAACCTTGTTCCGCCAAAATATCGGCCTCACATAGCAATCTTTCACTCATAAATTCATCCGGTATATTTTTAAGGGTTTCCAGTGCATCCTGAAACTTGCCCCACCTCCATTGTATTCTTGCTTTGATTATTTTACACAGAGGCTCTCTGCATCTTGTGGAGTAAAAAAATGCTAAATCAAATCTTCCAATTTTGTAATAGATTTCTGCTATTAATGGATTTGCAAGCTTTTTATTTTTTATACTTTTAAGTATGCGTAACGATGCTTCGTACTCTCCTATTGAAAACAGATATAGAGCTTCCACATAATTTCTGAAGGGGTCATCCTCTGAAAAAAATCTCGTGAATATTTTGGAAGATACTCTTTTTTTAATGATTATGGATTTTGCTTCTTCGTAAAATCCTCCGAGCAGTAAATGATAACAAGCCTCCTTGTACATATCATACTTCATAAAATCCTCAGCCGCTCGGCGATAATCTTCTCTGAACGGCTTTAATTTCCTTTTTATGAAAGGATTAACCATACCGTTCTCTGTCAAATAAGCCTTTATTTCCTCTTCAATATCGTTTGTTGGCGGAGGTAGCTCATACGCACAGCGTTTTCTGAGTACATCAAGAACTCTCTTATCTATTATAGCCTCAAATATTTTGTTCTCAAATTGCTCAAGCAACAATGAAGAATAACATCTCGGAGTTTCAGATTTTACGATAAATATAGATTTGAAAAGACCATCCGCGTATCTGAAACCCTTTGAAATTTTATTTATATATTCTAATGCAAAATTTACCAAAGAAAAATTTATATTTTCTACTACCCATAGAATCATAACATTTTTAGGAATAACCTTGGAGAGTACGGTCGGTTTGTTCCTCTCTATTGATTTAAAATCAAGAGGAATCCCCAACGAATGCATTATTCTGTTTATCTCTCTCACAATAAAAAGTTCATCGCTAATAGGCAGAAAAACGCTAAGGAATATGTTCCAAGATGGATATTTTTCGGATATATAAAGTATGTCGGGTCTGAAGCTTTCCGTGCGTTCACACTCTAATATAATATAATTGGTATTCTCATCTTGAATAAATTGGATGATCCTATCGTTTTTTCTTGGCGAATGTAAACACTTTATTTCCACTATTCTTTTCCTTGTGCATTTTGTATCCCTTCCTTTGGATATAAGCTCTTCAGCCTTAATTTTGCCGTCCGCAGTTATGAAATAAACATATCTTCTACCTACTCTCTTTCTTGTAAGAAATCCCTTATTAAGAAGTTTGCGTAGAGCTTTTGAAGCATTTCCTACGGGGATTGAAAGTGCTTCGCTTATCTCTCCCGTATTCATCTTGCCTCTCTCATATATCAGAAGCAGAATTTTTTCCTGCAGATGACCGAGCATCTATTGGTGAAGATTTCTGACTATATATTAGTTTTTTACGCCCGAATTTTAAGAAAATTGGTATGCAAAGTAATACTACAAGCACCACATAATGTATTGTATATGGTACCTCTCTTACTGGTATATCTTTTGTAGCAAAGTAAATTTTATAAGTAGTATAATCTGGATTTGCTTCGTATATCAATACCGGCTTGTATCCGTAAAGTGTGGATACCACTGCTATTCTGACAATACCATAATGTGAAGAGTTGAGGTAAGTTGTGGATACACTTATATCGTCCCACGAAGCAAAGGCACCATCGTAATTGCCAGGTATATCTGATGTCAAAGCTCTCTTGTATCCTATGTGCCAAGTACCGTCGTCTTTGTTGTAGTAATAAAACGCGGCATGGATGTATCCATCGGTGGTGGGAATATTGGTAGTATCGGAATAATCGCATGTGAGATCAGGAGACCTCGCCGAATATGTACTCCCCCCAGTTAGCGGAATACCGCTGGTGAAATTATGGCCATGATTGGTGCTGTATCCATACTCTATTTTCCAACTGGAGATAGTTGTGGAGTAATACTGGTATGCAACTACGACTACATCCGAGTAATGGGTGGCGGTTATAGATGGATGCATGGAGGAACTTGTTGCGCTTGCAGACTGGTTTGATGTGTACCATGTATTGCCAAGATCAGATGAACTTATAACATAAATGTATCCTTTCTCGTTACCGAGGGTGGCTGTCTGTGAGGATATATACGCCACATGTATATATGTGATGCTAGAAGATGCCGAATATCCTATCGCTATGTCTGGATGGGTGTAAACCCAAGGATCGTTTCCTTGACCTGGTATGCCCCTTATAGGATATACATCCCAGAGGATATTGTTTCCTTTATCCGTTCCTCGGATAAACATTATATCTCTGTCAGAGGAATAATCAACAACCCGCACAAAAACACCGTATATTTTTCCAGATGCTCCATGGGTATAATCAAAACATACGGATGGCCACCTGGAATCGTTCTGTGGATCGGAATATACAATGCCTGATACAACATTCCAGTTCTGCGTATCCCATGAATCATATCTTATAGAATACTTCCCGGAAACGGAATTGAGATCAAGTGCAGAGTACAATATATACAACCGACCACTGGATAAATTTGCAGCCATGGATATATTTTCAATGGATATATAGGAGGAGGACAGATCCATTTCAGCCACTGTATTCCAAGTGTAGTTTCCACCGGACGGAATACCTTCTTTTATTTCATATCCGTATATAATTTTTCCAGCGTAGATTATTCCAGTGCTTTTTCTATAACACGCATAAACTTTACCGTCAGGCATGGATACAGCGGCTACAGGAGAGGATGTATCTGATGAGGAACTAACAATCCCCTCTATCCATCCTACTCCTGCAGCTTTCCAGCTATCTATATATTTTTCTAAACCTGCGTAATCAAAGTATCCAAGAAGATGTACTGTGATGGTGACCTTTGTGTAATATCCTTTAACAGATGCTTCAAAAAATCTCGCATCACTTGAATACTCAAATACGTTTGTACTTATATCAGCGATGCCATAATTGAAAAATATAATGTTTATTTTTTTCACGGAAGAATCTTTCCGTAGAAGAATCTCCATATGCGCTTCTCCGGTAAGATTCTCCTTTCTTTCCCCGATGTACAGTGAAACTCTTTTTCCTCTGTACTCCGCGGGGAAATCGCTCGTGGATGGAATCGTGGTATTGAGCCACAAATCGGTGCCGTATGGATAATCCGCAATACCATCTCCGTCTACATCAGGTAGGCCATCTTCGGTTCTGCTCTTTGAGTCGGGTATTCCATCGTTGTTGAAATCATATTTATACCGACCGTTTTTCCCATCCACATCGTCAGGAACACCGTCATGATCAGAATCTTTCAGTAAACCTACTGGCATAAAAATACCTCTGAAGAATTTTCCGCATACCGATAAGTATGTTGTATTTGCTGCATTTTTTACCGAGACACCTTCAATATCTGCGGAGAGATAAGTATCGTTTCTCTCGTATTGATAAATCCATTCCCCGAAAATGCCATCCACAGCAGGTGTTTGTGGAATATTGTAGAGATATTTTCCACGGGAAAAGTCAATAACAAATAGAGGGAGATTACTTTTTAATCCTATCTTAATAGTTCCATATTTTTCTCCACTGCTTACATAATTGAATTCGCACACCGTATTATGCGATAAGTTAAGAGATGTTTTTTCTGTAAAAGTTTCAACTTTATCGGAATATCCGCATGAGATGCGTGCAGATGATGCGTTACCTACATTATAAAAATTTATCGGATAAGAAAAATCCACATTTGAAGGATAAAGATATACTTTACATATGGGATCACCATCATACAAAACAAAATCACTCCCTGAGTCATAAATTGCAGCAGTAACAGCAGGGTGCGTTCCAAAAATACTGGTATGATATTCATTTAAGGTATTTCTAAGAGCGGCAACAGCTAAAAAATCTTTATTTACTCCCGGAATGTACATCTCCATTTCATAACCGTTTGTTTCAACTTTTAAACTGCTACGCATCTTCCATTCCCATGTGACTCCATTTCCAGCATATGTGTATATGTATTTACGGGATATTTTTCCGTTATATGCAAAAATCTGTACAAATATATCTGCCCCTATATTTAATATTTTATATCCTGTTGAATTCGTGCAATCGGAATCTATGAAAATTCCCAAAATAACATAGTTGTATTTTTCTGGTGAAATCAGAGCAGTACTCTCCATATTAATATATAGATACAATCCTCTATTCTCAACAAATTTTACAGTTTTGAATATATCGCCTGAGCACCATACCTGGATGCCTTTTATATTTTTCCAATCTTGGAAGTAACCGTCAATCTCTATTCCCTTGGTGGCTATGGATATGCCCAGTAGAATCACAGGAATTACTATCAAAATTGCAACACCAACATAAATAAATTTACTCCGCGAGATGCCTAGTGATGCTACCGATTTATTTCTGAGCATCACACCATTTCCGTTAACCAAACCCTCCGATACCTTTCTCCTTTTCTCTTCCTCTTTCTTTATAAAAGGGTCTACGCCGAATAATTCATAGAATTCTTTCGCCGTTTCGCAAACGGCAGCCATCTCATCTAAACCTGCCTTTCTGAGGAGTTCGGCCCTTTCTTTCCATAATTTACCATCTCTAATATTTTTAAGAAGTTTTATATGATTTTCTGCTATTTTATCCTGAAAATCCTCAGGTAACTCAAGAAATTTTCTTCCACATTTGTGACATACGGGTTCTGCATCGCTTACCACGGCGCCACAGGAAGGGCATGTGAACTCAAGGAAGGTGAGTTCGGATATCGGTTCACGATACCTCTTTACCTCATTTATTTTAGAAACTTCCGATGCGTATTTTCTTAATTTTATAGCGATATTTATACTGAACCCCGGAAATTCGGCAATTTTTTCTGCGGGTAATTCCAAAAAGTCGTCTATTGTTTCAATCCCATATTTTTTCAAAATTTCGTATCTCTTTTTACCTATAAATGGCACGAAACGTATGTCCATAGTGGTAAAAATACAGACTATATCCATATTTAAAGATTGCTGGATAGTATCCAGAAAAGTTTAAAAATGAGAGAATGGTATATTTCAATATGACTGGGTGGAAGAAGTTTATGGTGTTGTTTGCGGTTATTAGCGTGATGTCCACGGTGTGGATACATACATCTTACGCGACATCACCTCGCTACACGAATGTTGAACAGAAAGGTATTTGGGTGTGGGGTGCGACCATAAGAAATCATGAGCAGGAATTTGCAGATTGGATAAGCACGCATTCATATACTGATGTATTTGTCTTGATAAAAGGTGTAAGCGGTGTTGTAAAGTACGATGTTATTGATACTCTTCTTAGCATAAGAAATTCGGATCCGAGCAGATACAATTTCAGAATATGGGCGTGGCTCGTTGGTTTTCACGACCAAAGTCATGCGGATTCTTCTTGGGATTACCTTGTAGGTGATTGGGTTAGCCCGGCTGATTTGGATTATCGTAATTATCTTTGCGATGTCGTTAAAAAAGTAATAGATCCTGCGTTAGGATATGTTAGTGATATTCCCGATGGAGTTATGCTTGACGATACTTTCCAATGGCCTAGCGCGAGTTACGGCGGAAATACCTCAAATAGGATAAGGGAGATAATGAATACCGTGGACTCAATAAAAAGTGTTATTGAGAGTGTGGAAGCAAACTATTCTTGTAATATACTTCTGGGCTTTGCTCCTCATCCAGAAACGGATGTATATTATAACGGTGGTTCCTACATTTACACATACGCCTCTTATTACTACGGTCAAGATTTTGGGGAGATAGCGAAGAGATGCGACTGGATTCTCCCGGAAACTTATAGATACGGCTTTTATAACGAGCCATCATCGTGGATAGCGAGCGTTGTGGATGATATACGAAACGAGATCAATCTGGAATGCCCCTCACAAATAAATGTAGTAAAAATATATCCCGTTCTGGTTCTCTATTACAGCGACACTGACCCAACTCCGATATCTTCCTCATCGCTTCAGGACGATATAAATTATGCTGTAAACGCATCCTCTGGATTCAGCGTATTCAGATACGCTTCCAATACCTCCAATCCGGGTAACGGTGCGGACTCGCATGATTTGCCTACCGCGGATCAATCCAGCGTTATAGATAACTTTGGTCCTGGTACCCTCACACTATCAGATGCTCTGGAATCTTCCCTTTCCTGGAGTACGGGTGGAGATGCGGAGTGGTTTGCAACGACATCAGATTACTACTACGATGGTGATTCCGCTAGAAGTGGAAATATCTCCGATTCCCAGAGTACCTGGATATCTACAACGGTTTCAGGAAAAGGAACGGTAAAATTTTATTGGAAGGTATCTTCTGAAATTAACGATACTCTAACTTTCTATGTTGATGGAACTCCCGTATATACGATTTCTGGAAATGTGAATTGGGAGGAAAGAACATACACGATAGATACTGCCGGAATTCACGAGTTGAAATGGGTTTACGCTAAGGATTCATACGGAAGTGGCGGCGAGGATTGCGGCTATCTGGATTATGTAATCTGGATTCCGGAATCATCAACGGATAATGAAACCCTCTTCATGTATCATCAGCAACCGTGCTCCTACAACGACCCCGGATTCTCCGCCGGCTCATATAAGGGATGGTGCGGCGTTGCGAGTATGTATATATGTTTGCACAGCATGATTCCGGATCTGCCTGCCAGATTGAAGGCTGAGTATCCTTCTTGGACAGACCCCGATTTCGGAAGAGGATTGATAGAAGCGGACCCTTACATTTATCATTACGGCTCCACATACGCCGTTGAGTCCCTTATGGTCAATGTGGGTATAGGATACGATAGCGGTACCGCAGGCTATGGATATGGAGAATTGACGAATATTCCCAATTGGATAAACAATCTCAACATAGGGTTGCATATAGATTGGGAGTATGTATCCTTAGGGGATATGAAGACATACCTCCAGAATGGATGGATGGCAGTTATGAATGTAAAAACGGGCCATTATGTAGCAGTGGTGCATTATACCTATGATGACCCCAACGATGCGGAAAAGAGATACTACTGGATACTTGATCCATGGCCCACCAGCTATATAGGTCCTGGCAGTACATGGGATCCAACGGATCCTGATCCAGATGGCGATGGCGTGGATGAATTCAATGTAAATCTGACTTGGAAATTCAGAAAGATGATATGGTCATCGCAGCCCAACGGTACGACCTCCTACTATCAGGGAATATATGTTATGACCGGCGTGGGAATATCGGATGTTTTCCGTGACCAGATAGGTGATGGAACCCTCCTTATGGTTAAAGCAACATGGAACGATGCGGAGAACGAGAGCGTACTTTTCGCCATGCCTTCTGCCATACCTTCCGACCAGAATTTACAAAATGATAGCGTTCGCTCGCTCAAAATGGTAAACGGATACCTTTATTCTCACTGTACCGGATATATGCTCTTGGATGATGTATCCGCCTATGTTAAAAATCCCGAAAACGGCTCATGGATACTGATGAACATACCTAAGGGCTCAATAATTCTTGAGGGAGTTAGTGCATACTATGCCAGAATCGCCGCTCAGGAAACTTTCGGATACTCCACCAACATATATAGTGTTGATATGACTTCTTTTCCGGTTACCAGAGCACTTACACTAAATCCGCCGAGAATTATGTATTATACAGGAACTGGAACTATACCCGCAACGATAGAAGATAGGCTGAAATGGTTCAGATTCAAGTACGATGCCTATTCCGACCCTACCTATATAGACAGGTTATCCGACCCATCCTTCCGATATTCAATATTTTTCGTTCCCGGCGGGAGCGCTACGGATATAGCAAGTGGAATAGGAGAGAACCGCCTGAGAACAATTGCCGAATTCGTGGCCAATGGAGGCGGCTATATAGGTGTATGTGCAGGCAGCTATCTTCCGATAAAAGGCTACAATACGGAGACCTCTTGGTTAGAAATAGTTAATGCAAGTGTTAGTGTTCTTAATCCGGGGGAGGGCATAGTAACCATAAGGGTGGAGGATCCGAACTGCAGTGTTATGCTTGGATTTAATGGAGAATTCAACATTAGATACTACAATGGGCCACCTCTTGAACCAGGCGGTTTATATTCTTCCACACTCGGACTTCCAACACCCTACCCGAGTACGGCGGCAAAATTCGTATCTGGTGTGAGTTCATCTTTGATAGGTAAAACCGCAATTCTATACACCACATACGGTTCTGGAAAGATAGTTCTTTTCAGTCCTCATCCCGAATTTGATGATGTTTATCCCGGAAGATATCTATGGAGATTGTTTTTCAACGCAATATACACCGTGAACGGCGAGGAAGTGTATATAGGATATGTACCCGAAATTCCGGGATATGATGCAACATTTTTCGCTATTTTGATAATTGCCGTAATCGCTATGATATTGGGGAGGTGGAAAAAATGTCAAAATATGCAACACTTTTTATAACAATTTTACTTATATCTTCAATTTTTCTGTTACCGTTATCGGTAAGTGGAGAAAGGAAAAATTTCGTGGGTGTGGTTAGGGGAGGAATATTCCGTGTATCCTTAGAGGAAATGGGCGCCAATTATGTCGGTAGTAGTAGCGGCGTGTACATAGACTGGAACGATCCGCAGCCGTATACTCTATGGAGTTCCGTGGATGCCAGATATTTTGCAATATACTTCGTTCCAACATCTTTAGCAACATGGAACGGCAAACCTATCGTAATAGTAATCGGGGATCCAACCATAGATACCTCGCTCTGGGATAAAGGAAACCTTGTTTATGATGTGAACTCGCATAAATGGTATGTGAGCAATCATGGCGCGTATTTGAGAGTATTCGTTAATTATCATGAAGATTCTCCATCTGGTTGTTCATCCTACGGAGATATATGCTACGCGGGTAAGGGACCCGAAGAATTAACTTGCATATTATGCGACGCGGATTTTGATCTGTATTCCGGCTTATCCAAAACATATCCGCCGGGCGCAGATGGATATGTTCCTCTCCTTCCAGATGAAGATTACTGGATAGAAAACGACTATATATGCGTTAGAGTCGGGGAACAAAAGGAGTTAAAAAATACTTGGTACTTCTTGCAAATAACAGACCTTCATTTGGGAAGTGGCTCGTGCAATGTATCCAAAATGTACGAGTTTTCGGATTTTGTAAATAGAACCTTCTGTCTCTCCACCATAAAGCCCGTGGCTGTAATAGATACGGGAGATATCGCGGATAGTACTTTGGACGGTTATAACTGGTACGAGAAGTATCGGAATACTGTTGATTTTTGGAACTACGGGATATACAGGCTGGATACCGCGGGAAATCATGATGTTTCCTTATCTTTTGATGCTTACTATTCCTATTTCGGATCGCCCCAATACAAATATGATATTCCTGACAGAAACGGTAAATACATAAGATTCATATCTGTCAATACTTCTCGCGTAGGAAAGACTGATGGTGGAATATATGACCAACAACTTGACGAAATAGAGGAATGGCTTTCGGAAGCTGAGAGCAACGAGAGTATAAGAGCGGTTGTTATTTTCGGTCACCATCCACCATCTCCAAATTCAGTGATGGATGATTACAAAGCAACTCCTTTTAACTGCATAGTAGCAGGAGATCCTTGGAGGTTCGTTCGTGATATATGCTCATACTCAAAGGTAATAGGATATGTTTACGGTCATGTGCATGTTAGCCATGTATCCTATTTCAGAGGAAAATACTTTTTAGGAACAGCCCCCCTCACTCTTAGAGGGCCGTGGAGTTCATCACCCGCCGGCAATTACGATGGCTCGGGTTATGTGTATAGAATAATTATGGTGGACGAAGGAAAGGTATCTACAGCGGTTTTTGAAGTTGGCTCATCACCCATAGGAATGATAACGAATATTAGCCAAGGCGAGGTACTGAGCGGAAATGTTACGATAAGGGCTTTTGCGTTATCTCCGTCGGGAATATCAAAAATAACACTCATAGTTGATGGTACGCCAGTTAAAAATTTTTACGGTGTGAATGTTAGCAGTGTGGGAGGATTTTATGAATGCATCCTAAACACATCTTCTTTGAGTGATGGTCAGCACAAACTGGAAGTTTATATTGAATCTCCAGACGGAAACATGTACTCACCGCCAGTCTATATATTTGTGAGAACTTCTGGAGGTTTTCTGTGGAAAATGCGCTCTTCCGGAATATCCTTTGGATACCGAGAAAATTACCCCGATTGTCGTCTCTATGTATATACTGACAATGTTTCCGATTATCCGTATGTAGATATATATCGTAAGGTATCCTCCGGAGGGTACTTCCGGGTAAAGGCGCTTATGGAGTGCGAGCATCTCGTTTACGGAACGATAAGAATAAGATATGGAGTAGCGACCTTCTCTCAAAATTTGGATAAAATTGATAGAGTTTATGTCAGAAGCGATGGATATTTCCCTTACGATACAATAATCAGAAATGAAACATCGGAAATATACTTCCAGAATAAAACGGAAGTTGCGAGAGCGTACTGGTATCAGGCGGAAAAGAATTCTGGCGGTGTTGCGGGATATTTCTGGTGGATGTATGATGATTTTTCTAATGCTGAGAGACAAGCGATTAGATCAACGGAAGAACCGGCTTACTGTGGTGTGTTCATGGAGAGCGAAGCTGGGGCTTATTCTCATTCCATGCTTATGTACTTGGAGGTTGAGGATTCTAACGGAATTTTTGGTCTCAGCATGGTTCCAAATTCTCTTGGCTATACTACATATCTTAGAATAAACAATGTCGGATACAATTGGGTATCTTTCTCGCTAAACTCATCCTCTCCCGAAAATTTCGTCAGAAACGGCACTGTAATTCTGGAAATTTTTGAGAACTCTTCTTGGAAGAAAATCTGGAGTATGGAATTGATAAACAATACAAACACATCCTTCACTATACATATTGGTTCTATTGCGGGAAAGATGATCAGGTTGAGATACCTACCCGCGCATGATCCGGCAAATTTCATAATCCCATGGACTTCCTATGCTGAAAGCGTTACTGACCCCATCTTCGTGGGATATGTAGATGAATACATCTCCCCCACCATGTTCTTATACATCTTGGTTTTTATCCTTCTCTATGTACGCTCATTTGCAAGAATTGCGAGTAAAATTCACAGAACGAATTGAAAAATCGCATTTTTGAGCTTTCGCATTTCCTTCTGCGATAGCTGGTTAGGAGTCTCTGTGCGACTGGTCTTTTCAAAAGCATATCTGCAAGAAAAAAGGATACTATCCAATAACCTTTATGTATATTTTTCGTCCTCTCCTATTCTGAGGTGAGATAAAGTGATTCATGGGTACAAAGTGGCGGCGGTGTTTGTTTTTCTTGCTGTTGTAGTGATATTCTCCGCCCTTGGCTATACACAGCCATACAGAGGTTTCGCGGATGTGCAACCTCAATACACATACTGGGCAAAGAGCTATGGTGGAAACGATGTTGATGCGGGTTCGTGTATACAACAAACAGCGGATGGTGGATTCGTTGTTGTAGGAAATACCTATTCCTTCGGCTCGGGATTCTCAGATTTTTGGGTTATAAAGATGAACTCCGATGGCAGTATAGTGTGGGAAAAATGCTACGGGATGGCGAAGGATGAACATGCATACTGTATACAGCAAACTTCCGATGGCGGATATATAGTTGCTGGAGGAACCAACTCCACGGGTTTAGGAAGTGCGGATGTATGGATTCTTAAGTTGGATGAGAATGGCAATATTTTGTGGGAGAAATCGTACGGCGGAAGCGGATACGATTACGCGTATTACATAGCGCAGACATCGGATTCGGGATATATAGTGGCAGGAACAACCGATTCCTTTGGGGCAGGAAACGATGATGTTCTGATAATGAAACTTTCGGAAAACGGGACTGTGGAGTGGCAAAAAACTTATGGAGGAAACGATTACGAATGGGTGGGGAATATCGTAGAAACCTCTGACGGCGGATATATATTCTGTGGTGGAGGCTATTTCTCCAATGGCGCGGGATTATGCGATGCTTGGGTCGTAAAACTTTCCTCCAATGGCGATATCGTTTGGCAAAAGATTTACGGTGGAAGCGACTACGATAGCGCCATGTATATTCTGCCTACATCCGACGGTGGCTATGTGGTTAGCGGATACACCTGTTCCTTTGGACAGGGAGAAGAGGACATATGGATTTTGAAACTTGATTCAAATGGAGATATTATCTGGCAGAAAACCTATGGAGATAGTGGTTCCAATGTACAGACATTCACCCCTCTGGAGAGGACATCCGATGAAGGATATGTAGTTTCTGGCGTGTTCGGAAACGATATATGGATTGTTAAGTTGGATTCCAACGGAGATGTAGTATGGCAAAAGAAATACGGTGGTACTCAGTGGGACGAACCGGCGTTCATAACCGAAACTCTTGATGGCGGTTTTATACTAACAGGATACGCCACATCTTTCGGAATAAATGGTGAGTTGTGGGTACTGAAGGTTGGATCGGATGGAGAAATAGTTTTTGATTCTGGAAGTGGTGCATTCGTTCAGAATACATCAGTCGCGCCTGCCAATACCTCTGTCTCACCGGTGAGTACAAGCTTTACGACCGGAAACTCCTTTTTGACTGTTCAGAATACCAATGCTGTGGTCCAAAGAACATCTGCCGTGGTTAGAGTTCAAGCAACACCAACAATATTGCCCGAAATGGATACCTTATTCGTGATTACGGCTCTTATTATTTTCGGAATTTTCTTCAATTCTTCAAAAAAATTAAATATCTAAATTTCTTTATCTTTCCTTGATGAAAGTCAAAAATATGATGAAGAAGATTATGCTTCTTGGCGATAACGCTGTCGGAAAAACTTCGCTTGTTAGGAGATTCGTTTACGACGAGTTTGACGATAAATACATAAGCACCATAGGGGCGAAGGTTACGAAGAAGGTTGTGGAAATTGAGCGTCGCGGAATTCTGTACAGGACAACACTAATGATATGGGATGTTCTTGGCCAAAAAGGTTTTGAGAAGACTCATCGCAAATTTCTGGAGGGCTGTGATGGTGCGCTTCTCGTATTTGATCTGACCAGAACAGAAACATTTGATAACATCTGGAACTATTGGATTCCGTTAGTGGAAGAGGTTGTGGGTGCGGGAATGATAATTCTGGGAAACAAGAGCGATCTGGAATGGGCTATAGATAGAGAAAGAATAAGAGAGATGGCTGAGAGGTACGGCCTGCCGTATTACATAACCAGCGCAAAAACAGGATACGGCGTTGAGGATGTTTTCCGCGAAATAACGAAGATATCTCTCTTTATAGGAAGGGTTGACTTGCCTCCGACGGAAATCTCGGTGATCTCCTCGCCGAAACGAGCGCTGGACTACATAATGGAAGAATTCATATCCTCATACGGAGATCCCACGAGGGCCTCGGAAATCTTTGAAGAATGCGTGAGAAGCGTTGGAATGAACATCAATGATCCGAGCATAGAAGATATTGAGAAACTCATTGAGATGATGTACGAGAAGGAAATATCCATGGGTATTGATGGGGAAAAGGCGGAGAGAAACAAACTGGAGAGGATGGAGGTCATAAATTCCCTGAAGAAGTTCCTTGGCGCAGAGGAATATATCTAACCTCCTCTTCCGATGGACAAATTAATATAAGATGTGGCATTTTGCTTTTTCGTGGCCGAGCTGGAGAAAGTTGGAGTTATTTACGGTGATGTATCCACGCTGGAATTTAAGTGTAATGTGATAGGGCATTTAGAGATGGGTGAGTATGTTCAGATGTATCATCCCAAGAATGGTTGGATTCTGGGAAGGGTTGATAGTATAGAAAGACTGACAAATCTCTCTTTGGAGAAGGCTAATGAACTCGTGAACGGAAAGGATGTGGAGATAAAGGAAAGGTTATCCGCCACCATAACCATCATAGGTTACAGGGATAGCGGAGGAATTCTGCAGTATCCTCGCACCCCGCTACGGGCAGGAGATTTCGTTTATCGTGCGCAGGATTCTCTGATATCCGAGGTGATAGGCATAGAGGATATTAAGGAGAGGGGAGCCTATGTCGGAAAACTCTACGGTCACGATATTCCTATCTATCTTGATATAAACAAAATGGTTCAGAAGCATGTTAGTATTCTTGCCAAAACGGGTGCGGGAAAAAGTTATTTGACCGGCGTTATTCTTGAGGAACTGATTAAACATGGTGTTACGGTTGTGGTCATAGACCCGCACGGGGAATATTCCTCAATGCGAAAACCCGCGAGGAAGACCAAAGCGCACAGCGAATTCGGCGTGAACCCGAGGGGCTATTCGGATAAAATTATAGTATTCGCTCCGCAGTGCGCGGGCGTAAAAAACGCCAAGCCGCTAAGATTCACTCTCTCAAACCTCAACCCCCTTGAACTTCTCTCCCTAACCAATATATCTAGTCCAAAAAGCTATGTTCAACCTCTGCGCAAAGCCATGGATTCCCTCAAAATTTCGCGAGGAGATTACACAATGAAAGAACTAATAACCACGCTTATACGGGATGTGGAGAGCGATGCAGTCGCCACTCTAAAAACCGAATTGAAATATCTTGAAAATATAGGAATTTTTGACAGGCAGGGAACGAAGATTTCGGATATAGTGAAAAAAGGTATGATGAGCATTATAAATCTAAAAGGCGTACCTCCGGATGTGCAGGAGTTCGTGGTTCACAAATTGGCCTATGCCCTTTTTGAACTCAGGAAAAGGGAAAAAATACCACCTCTTATGCTGGTTATAGAGGAGGCGCATAACTTTGCACCACAGCAGGGAAAAGCCTTGAGTTCCAAGATTCTGAGAACGATCGCATCCGAAGGAAGAAAGTTCGGTCTCGGACTCATGATAATTTCACAGCGCCCGGCGAAGGTGGATAAAAATGTTCTTTCGCAATGCAACACCCAGATAATACTCAAGGTTACGAATCCCAACGATTTGAAGGTTATAGGGAATTCCGTGGAAGGCATAACCAAAGGTATGCTTGAAGAAATCAAGCGTTTGCCCGTGGGAGTTGCGCTCATAAGCGGAATACTCACGATGCCCCTCATGGTTAGGGTAAGACCTAGGGAGAGTATGCACGGCGGCGAAAGCGTGAAGGTGGTGTAGGATGATAGAAATCAGGCAGTTAAGCATAGAGGACTATGACGAAATGCTGAATCTGTGGCTTGCATCGGGCTTAACTTCTTTAAAGCCAAAAGGAAGGGATTCAAGGGAGGAAATAGAGAAGCAGATGAAAATGTTTCCCGGAGGATTCATTGGCGCTTTCGCCGACGGAAAACTCGTTGGTATAGTTGTCGCTACTCACGACGGTAGAAAGGGCTGGATAAATCGCCTCGCTGTGCATCCGAATTACAGAAGAAAGGGCATAGCGAAAAAACTCATAGAGGAGGCGGAGGAGTATCTCAAAAAAGAGGGAATGAGAATCATATGCGCCCTCATAGAGGATTGGAATACAGCATCCATAAACCTCTTCCAGAAATGCGGATACAAAATGCACAGAGATATAATATATTTCAGCAAGAGGGAGAGTGAGGAGGTTTAAGCCCTTGGTTGTAGTTTAGTAGCCATTTGTATGGTATAGAATTGTCTTAATTGTCTCCTTCATAGTACAATAACTATATGAAATTGTACTAGTAAAAGTTTTTCACTAACCCAAAATCTATCTCTTTCCTTCGTAGTGCTCTAAAAGTCTTCTCACTGCATCCTTGACAAACTCGTTTACGCTTGTATAACCCAAATCGCGCCTCTTTGTTATTAAATCCTTGATCCTTTTAGCCAAATCCTCTGGAAGACTGTAATTCACATACCTTTTTGACATGCAAATGGATTATTGCTGGATAGAATAAAGGATTTATTAAGTATTTATGCGTGAAATATAACGCACCGATAGATTTATATATGTGAATGATATATCTATACCTATACGAAAAGAGGTGATGATCAATGAGGTGGTTAAAAGCAGTAGGAGTAGGGCTTGTTATTGCTTTTATGATGTTAGGAATATTTGCTTCTCTACCTTCAATAGATGCAGGTTACTGGAAAAAGATATATTCATGGAGCGGGTCCAGAGATGTTCATGAGGGCTATTATCTTTATTGGCACTTCACAGTTTCAGGTGCATCGGAACCCAAACTCGAGTATACTATTGTTGTTAGCGATGGACCTGCAATAGATGTATTTGTGATGACGGAGGAGGGATATTATCACTATAGGAATGGTGAAAGTTTCCTATATTACACAGCAGCATCAGTTCAAAACACATATTACGCATCTATTTCATGGTATATTCCAGGTGATGGAACTTACTATATTGTTGTTGATAATACTGATGCTGGAGAAGCACAACCACCTTGGAATGGAGTAGATGATGTTGCTAATGTAGAATATGATATAGCCTTATATGAATATGTTGAAAGCGATGGGTCTTCAGGTGGTTCATCTGGAGGTACTGGTGGAGGAATGCCCCCAGGTGGAGGCACTGGTGGATCGTCTGGCAACTATTACTCATCATCTATGGATTGGTTGTGGCCCCTCGTGGCCATATTGATAATCGTAGTTGTAATTGTGATAGTTGTGGCAGCAGTAGCTGCATCCAAAAAGTCTAAAACACCACAAACTCCAGTACAAACACGATATCAGCCCTCCCAGACACAACAACAGCCAGTGCCACCATGGGTTAAGTATTGTCCGAAATGCGGAAGGGAAATACCTAATGATGCTAATGTATGTCCGTATTGTGGATATAAATTCTAAATAAAATAGGTGACGAAAATGAAAGTGTGTCCTAAGTGTGGAAAAGAATTTAAAGATGATTCTTTGATTTTTTGTCCATATTGCGGCTCAAAGCTTATTGACAAAGTGCTTCAAACAAATACATGTCCCTATTGTGGAGCTAGAATTATTCCCAATGCATCCTATTGCTATAAATGTGGAAGCCCTCTACCGCATATTAAACCTCAAAATACAATCAAACCATTACAAGTAAAGACTAAATTGGTTCCTCCTACAAAGCAACATTTAGTAGCTAATAAATATGCAAAAAGAGGTACTATATTTGGAATAATAGCACTTCTAATTTTCAGTCCGCTAGGAATAGGCGCCTTTTATTATGGGTTAAAAGCAAGAAAATTGGATAAAAACAAAGGGTTAGGAGGTATTATTTTAGGAATGGCCGCGTTAGTAGAATTGTTAATTTGGGAGATAATTTTACTTCCGGCGATAGCTTATTCTAACGCATATTGGATGCCTTGGGTAGTATGGGTATCTTATCTTATATGGCTTGGAAATGTGGCAGTAGTTTGTGTTGCGTTATATTATATATACAGGTCAATAAATAACATTAATTGATTTCACATAAACCACATTTCATAAAACCTAAACCCTTCACGCAGGAGGCCTTCGCGGAACTTTTCACGATTTTTCTCGTAAAGCGCCAGTTTCTTCTCTATATCCTCCTCGCTAATGATACCCCACTTTTCTATGGCGTTTTTGAGTTCTATCTTATCCTCCGCGTATTCTTGTAATGGAATTCCATGCATTGCGGCATCCACCGCTTGTCGCATCGCCTTAGCACCAGCCTCCGTTCCCATGGGATGTCCGTGTATTCCGCCACCCGCTTGTATGGTCACATCATTTCCGAATATTTTGAGAAGCGCAGGCACTGTGCCTGGATAAAGGCCTCCTGAAGCAACCGGCATGACTTCCTTTATTCCGAACCACTCTTGGCCGAGGGATAATATACTCTCGTCCTCCTTTACACTTTGCGAGTTCAGGAGTTGCGAGTAATGTCTTATGAGAATTGGGCTTCCCTCCATTTTACCCACTCCGGTTCCGCAGTGCATCTGATCCACGCCAAGAATTCTCCAGATTTTGGCGAAAACTCTGAAATCCGTTCCGAATGAGCCGCGAGTCTCCGCGGTATGCCCGGCTCTGTGCGCGTGTATAAGCAAACCGTTCTCTCTCAGAATCTCAATTATGTCTATTAGGGCGGAATATCCTATCATATATACATCAATCATCGCCATCGGGGCGCCGGAATCTTTTAGAAAATCGGCACGCTGCACCATTCTATTGAACCTATCGGTTATGTTGGAGGCGTAGAGAACCTTCCTACCTGTTTCTTCCCTCACTCTATCCATTACCTCCAGCATTTTGTAGAGTCTTTCTTCCCACCTGCAGAATTCTTGGTCAACGAGATTCTCATCATCCTTCACGAAATCAACCCCGCCCATATATGCGCGATATGCCACTTCCGCGAATTCTTCCGGGCTAAGACCAACCTTCGGCTTAACTATCGTTCCTATATGCGGCCTTCTATCCGATTCCGTGCCCAGATACTTTCTTATACCTTCCAGCCCGTGTTTTGGGCCATGAAATTGTTCCACTATCTCCTTAGGAAATCTTATATCCATCAATCTGAGGGATCTAAGCTCTTTCAATCCGTAAACATTGCCCCGTATTGAGGCGAGAATCTGAAGTAAATTTTTTCTATCAAAGTGCGGCATAGGATACGCTATATAAACGAAGCCGGCGTAGGGTGTAATTTCCACTATGCGGTAAATTCTAGCTCTATATTTCCTTATTATATCCTCGTTCATGGTTTTTATTGATGTCCAAGTGCCCACAGAGGATTCCGCGGCGAGACCTTCCGCCGTAGTTCTCAATTTTTCTGAGGATTCCACCCACCACAGGGTTAAGAGATCATCATCTCCCGGCGAATAGTTTTCATCATAATATTTATAGCCGCCGTAGGGCATTTACCTCCACCTCCTTCCTGTGATTCTCTCGTACATCTCTATGTACAGTTTTTCTATTTTCTTGACCATATCATCCGGGAGCGGTGGGATATCTGGCTCCTTATCCCCGCATTCTCTCGCACGAGTTAGTTCATCATAGTATCCGATATCTATGTAGTACTTCCTCACGAACTCCTTGCTCAACTCCACTATCTCGCCTTGTTCATATTTCTCTCTATCCCACCACCTATCCTCGTCCAGCGTGCCAAAAGTATCCACAACTACAATGTTCCTTTCGGAATCCATAGCAAACTCCTTTTTCCCGTCCACATGTATAAGATTCCTTCTGGAAACTTCTCTCTCCATCTCTTCATCTATCTTCAGGATAATCTCTCTGATTTCCTCTATATCTTCTTCTGTTAGACCACCTATATCCATCGCCTCGCGAAAATCTACCTTCCTGTCGTATTCTTCAAACTTCGTCGTAATCTCAAAGTAAGGTTCAGGCAGTTTTTCGCCGTATTCACCCTTTATCCCCAAAGATTTTGCGTCTATTTTTCCGCTCTTTATTTTTCTGTAGAGCGAACCGGCAACATAATGACGAACTATGAACTCAAGCGGAATCAGATAATTTTTATCGGAGGTTTTAGGATTGGGAATTATATTGAATTTTCTAACAACCATTTCGGTATCGCTCCTGAGTTCCAGAAAATGGTTATCTATTTTCATATCCCGAAGTTTTTCAAACCAGAACTCGGATGTTAGACACAAACTCTTTCCCTTGTTGGGAATTCTCGTCGGAATTATTTTGTCAAAAACAGATATATTATCGGTGAATTTGAAAAGTAATCTATCGCCCAAATCGTAAACTTCCTTCACCTTTCCCCTGCGTATTAACTTCATAGAAGCACGCTCCTAACATCCTCGCTGTCTTTCTCCACATCCTCCTTCATAGTTTCCATATATTCCTTGAGTTTCGCTTCAATCTCCGGATATTTGATTGCAAGAATTCTTATTGCCAGTAATGCAGCATTTTTACCTCCATCCAGAGCCACAGTAGCCACGGGTATTCCCGGGGGCATCTGAACCATAGATAATATGGCGTCAAGATTTATTTTTCCCGATACGGGAACTCCTATCACCGGTTTTAATGTATGTGATGCCAAAACTCCTGGAAGGGCGGCAGACATGCCCGCTATGCATATGAAAACATCGGCATCACTGTTGGCTATTTCCACAACCTTCTGCGGAGTTCTGTGAGCACTCGCTACATAAACTTCATAATCCACCCCAAACTCCTTAAGCACCGAAATGCACTTTTTTGCAATTTCCATATCACTTTTTGACCCCATAACCACGCAGACTTTCATAGAGAGGGTAATTATGCTATTGGATATAATGATTTTTTAAATTAGAATTTTTGCTCCGGCACAACATTTTTTGGCATTTTTAAATTTAAGCATCTCTCTTTTCATTTCTGTGCAGTGGCATGGAACTATAGTTAAATTTTCAAGTCCGTACAGTGGGGATGAGTGCATTCCTCCCACAACCGCCCTTACCGTAATTGCGCCAGAGATCATCCTAATAAATTTCTGTACGGTTGGATGTGAGCAACCAACAATCAAAACACCGTCCTCCGAATACATAGCCTGTTCTATATCATCCACTGTTCCTGTGGAGTAAAGCCCTTCTGCTATCTCCTCATTTCTTTTAGGAATGATCACTTCGGAATACTTTGAAACTTCGTTTCTGAACCTTTTGCTCGCAGTCTCAGGCAGATAAACTTTTTCGGGAGATGAATTTTCCAGAAGATTGGAAAGACCACCAATATGGTCCCAATGCATGTGGGTTATGAAAATTTTCTCTATGTTGTTGAGGTTGATTCCCATCATTTTCAAGTTTTCTAGGAGAATTTTTCCGCTCCAGCCCGTGTCAAACAGAAGTTTGTGTGACGGAATATAAGCGGAAAAACCATGAGAACTCTTAAGTCCACAGGATTCGTTATCATATACAATCCACACTTCCATAGAAGGTAAATAACTTGTATATACTAAAAGTTTTGGTGTGCCCGGGAGGGAGCGACCCGCTATTCACAGCCTCCGTGTTGCTCATAGGGGCCGGCATTCTCCCGGGCGTTAGGAATTAAAGAATAATACTTCTTAAACTTTAGCAAAGTGTTTAAATACCATTTTTCCTATCCTCACGCATGAAGAAAGTGGTGGTTGTAGGGATAATCTTGGTTAGCGTTTCGCTGATTTTTGTAAGTGGTTTCAGTGGTGTGCGGGAATTCTCATCATCCACTAAGCAGGGTACGAGAGTGGGATTCACTTTTGATCACTATGTAACCTATGAGGAAATGGTTTCCACACTGAAAGCGATGGCTGCACAGTATTCCAACATAATGAATGTTTCTGTAATCGGCTACACATACGGTTGGAACGAGTCATCGGGGCATTACGACACTCCCAGGGAAATATTCTTGGTAAAGATTTCGGATAATCCCGATGCGGATGAAGATGAGCCAGAAATATTGATAGATGGTCTCCACCATGCAAGGGAATGGTTAGCCGTGGAAGTTCCCCTTTACTTCATTCAAACGCTCGTGGAAAACTACGGTCAGAACGATACGATTACTTGGCTTGTAAATCATCGGGAAATATATGTTGTTCCAATGGTAAATCCAGATGGGTATGTCTATGATGGAAACGGAAATTTAAATAATGTGCAGAACTGGAGAAAAAATTGTAGAGATAATGATGGAGATGGAGTTTTTGAAAATGATTGGATCACAGGAATTTATGAAGGCGTTGACCTGAACCGTAACTACGATATTGACTGGGAAAACGGAGATAGTGATCCGAACAGCGAAACATATCGGGGCCCATCTCCATTCAGCGAACCTGAAACTCAAGCGATGCGGGATTTTGCGTACAATCATACAATAAATCTATATCTTACCTATCACAGTTATGCTGCGGAAATACTCGTTCCCCCGGGATACAGCTATGACGCTCCGAGACCCTACGATTATCTGGAATTTGCCATAGGGGAGAATATGAGCAAACTTCAGCCATACACGCAGTATGATGTTATAAAATCCACCGACCTGTATCCTGCATCCGGAGCCGCCGAAGACTGGTTCCAGAGCGTTGAGAAGGCGATTAGTTTCACAATTGAACTGGAAGGAAATGACTTTCATCCCGATACATCCGCTATACTGCCCGCATGCGAGAACAATATTGAAGCGATGATATATGCTCTCAAAGTAGGAGATATGAATATAAGAAGTGGATTTCCACCAAAGCCCTATATAATCTGGGGATACGCCGCGTATCCGAATGAACCTGTTGTGGCTACGAATCTCAATAATGGAGAGAATGTGAGCATCATGCCTATGAGCAACGGATTCTTCATGCTCAATCTCGGATTGCTGCAGAGCAATTATACCTTCTCGGATACCATAAGAGTGAGCAACGGAAATGTATACTTGGACATACATCCAGATGCAAACTGGGGTAAATTCGTTGATTTATCGCAACTTCCAGAATTTGGCATAGAACCTTTATACATTGTGGTCTTTCTGGCATTGTTCCTTCCGATGGCAGCAGATGGCAAAGAATAACAGCTAAATCTTTTATTTCTTAATTATTTCTTTCAATTTTTCGTAAACCTCTTTATTATCTGATGTTCTTATTCCTCTTTTATGATGGAAATGAGCAAATAGATATATAGTCTCTTCCTTACCATCTTCAGATTTATATCTTATTCTTAATGGTTTGTTCCAAGGCCATGCTCTCTCTTCCCTTCCCTTGAAAACATTATCAAATCCATAATATATATCAGTTATATTTTTCAGCGGTATTTTTAGTTTAAATTCTTTGTCCTCCTTAACATCTTTTCCACTAAAAATTAACTCATTATCATTTAATTCTAAAACTCCTTCATATCTATGTAATGGCTTAAAGCCCGTTGTATGTGCTTTTAACCAGTCTATAAAACCTCTCCTTTTTATATCCTCCTCGTAAGCCATCAATGAATTTTCCCACCTCATTTTCTCACTCTGAGGTAGTCATGTGCTTCCTGAATAAAAATTTAACGCTATGGAATGGAAATCAAGCAGTTGAAGTACTCACTTTCTTTGAAATATAAACTTTAAATCCTTTTATTCTTTACCAAAGACTATGGATTACGAGGTAGTGGCGAAGGTATTTGAGAAAATTGAATCAACCACGAAGCGCTTAGAGATGACGGATTATCTTGTTGA
>Ga0190313_1000438_pt1 | contig 25178 bp, 20 predicted proteins | sample 4870071011_MG_FD_169989 | JGI IMG/M metagenome (GOLD analysis project Ga0190313, IMG submission 169989) | Hydrothermal vent sediment bacterial communities from Southern Trench, Guaymas Basin, Mexico - 4870-07-10-11_MG | ecosystem: Environmental > Aquatic > Marine > Hydrothermal vents > Sediment ... | reverse complement strand
ACGAAGTAATTAAGAAAACAAGGGAAGAATTAGGATTGAATCCTTTGAAAGTAATTTATCAAGGTGGAGAGAAAAGCAGTGTTGCTGAAATGAGTTTCATTGCTAATCCTTGTTATAACAAGGTTGGAAAAAACATTAATTCAGTGAGATGCGTTAGTTGTAATACTACTGGAATGGGTAGGATAGTTTATCAATTAATTCAAAATAATAAAATACCAAGAATTAACAGAATTTATAATACGCTTGTTAGGAGAAGTATTGACCCATCGCAAAAAAAAGGTAGTTTCATAGACGCGTTTAAAGCAGAAGCTAACTCTCATCATGGAGAGGATTTAAAAACAATTTATCCTCAAGTTAAAATCGGGACTAATGCTTTTGCTGTTCCAATGAGCCATTTTCACGGGCATAGCATAATTGTTCAATTTGAGGACACAGTAGAATTAGAAGACGTTCAGGAATTGCTTTTAAGAGATGATAGGATTGCTGTTATTAATCCAACAGAATTTTTCAGCGGTGACTTGTTTGAATTAAGCAGGAAATACCCTAATCAAGATGCTTATGTTGTTGTTGCTCAAATAAAAAAAATAAGCGATTTTGATGACACAATAGCAGTGCTTGCAGCAGTACCTCAAGAAAGCATCGTTATCCCTGAAAACCTTGATGCTATTAATGCTTTACTAACTAATAAAACAAAAAAGGAATCAATGAATGAAACTGATGAACTCTTAGGAATACCAAGAATAAAAGAAAATTTGGAATATTTATTAAATTAAAATTTCTTTTTTTACTTATTCAATTCTACTTTTCCCCATTCAGTGTTGCATGAAGGACAATAAGAAGTAACTTCAAACCCTTTTATATCCATTACAACACCTGTTGCATAAAGGTTTCCTCCACAAACAGGGCATTTCTTCTTTAATGTAAGCTCTTTTGCTTCTAAAAGAGTTTTTTTGTCAAATTTTTTGTAAAAATTACAAGCAAAATATTTTCCATCTTTGCTTTTATACTTATTTTCGCAATAAACTTCAAAAAAAACAAAGTTATGTTTCGTCTTTTTCAATTTGTTAAAAACATCTCTTATTTTTGGAGAATTTGAATAAATAAAACCGCATTTATCGCATTTCTTTGGTAAATATGCTTTTTCTTCAATTAACTTTTTATCTTTTTCAGTCACATCATCAAACTTTTTTTTTGCATTTACTTCAATAAATTCTTTGTAATCCATGATTTTTGTGAATTCAAATTCATTATTAAGTTTTGTTGTTATACATGTGTTTTAAGAAATGCTTTTATAGATGGATTTATTAATTAGATAATACTTATAGTGGGTGATTAAAAATGGAAACAATAGTAGTTAAAAGCAAAGCAAAGGCTGTTGCAAAGCCTTTAGGTGTTAGATTTCCTGACAAAGCTGTTGAAGAATTAAACAAAAAAATACATGAAATGATAAAAACAGCTGCAAAAAGAGCGAAAGCTAACAAAAGAAAAACAATTATTGGCGAAGACTTCTAAATGTTGAAAAACATTTTAGAAGTTTCTTCTTTTTTATTTTTTTAATTCTCAAAACACGATTCTGCTTTTTCCAGGAATCCATTTTTGAAATTCTTCCAAAGGAATGTTTTTTATTTTCTCTTTTAAACTCTCACTTACTCTTTCAAGAATAATTTGTTTTACTTTTTTTGCAATATCCCCTGTGTTTTCTCCACCTGGCGCAATTATTACTCTTGCAATTGAATGTTTTTTCACAGCACTAAACGGTCCTCCAATAACTTTAAAATCGTTTGAAACACCAATCGCAAGTTCAATTTTTAAATCTTTAATAAAATTTTTTTTGCCTTTAATAACAAAACTACCTCTTCTTATGTACTCTCCAGAAGGCGCTGTTTTTGTAATTTGGAAAGGTTTAACATAAAAAACTTCTACACTTCCATAACCAAGACTCCATGCCTTAGAATTTGATGCTGTAAAACTTGCGGCTTCCCGTTTTTCTAATTCATTTGAAGAACTCCCGTTTTTTAGAAGAGTGAAAGGGCTTCCAGTAATCTCAGTGTGAAAAACAAGGTCATCACCTTCCAAATGCTTTTTTAACAACATTATATTTGTATTTTCATCTTTTCCACTTACAACAAGATTATTATTTGAAGTAAAAAACCATTTATAATTTTCATACCATTCTTTTTTCTTTTTTTGAACTATTTTAGGCAATTCTTTCTCTGATTCCATTTCATAAAATTTTTTTCTATTCTCGAATTCACTTATTTTCTTTCTTGTTTCAAGCATCTTATTCTGCGCGTTTATTATTTTTTCTTCATTCTTTTTTGCTTTTTCAAAGAAGTCATTCATAATCATGGGAATACTATCATTTAATGTAAGAGATATTTCAGGAGTAGAATCAAGTATTATTCTTCCTTCTTCAGGAACAAGTTCTTTTATCATTAATGCTTCTGGAACCCCTTTTTCTTTTTCGTTTTCAAGCAAATGTTTAATCTTCTCCCATGAATACTGTTGTTTTGCATTCCTAAGAGACTTAAGCAAGTTTTCAAGCAAATAAAGGTTTTCTTTAATAAATTCTCCTTTTCTTCTATTTTCTTCAGATTTCTTTTTAAATAACTCAATATTCTCTTCTTGATTTTTCAAGATTGTTTTTAACTGATTTATTTTATTTTCATAAGCAAGCATTCTCTCTTGTTTAATCCCTTTTTTTTGATATTCTGTAAAGTAATAATCAAGCGCTTCATTAAAAGTTGGGAATTCTTTAAATTTTTTATTTTCATAAATATTCAATTTTATTGGCACAACATCAATCATCTTATTATAATCATAAACACAATACCCCTTACTTTCTTCCAAACATTGCAACAATTTTTTGAATTCATCATATATTTTCCTTATTTCCTCATCATTTAATAATTCCCCTTTCAATGTTTTGTTAATCCCCGCGTTCAAACAAATTTCCTCTGCATACACCCCGCTTATTCCTAAATCAACAGCAAGTACTTTAACAATTTGCTTGTCTGAAAACATTAAAATTTTTTTAAAATCAGAATACGATACTTTAAATAAATTAACCTTCTTTGGAGGCAGCTCATATTTTTCATTTGGTTTTATTTTTCTTGTTGACCAAACTTGTATTTTTAAAGGATACTTAATAACATCTTCTTTTAAAAGAATAATATTCCCTTTGCTAAACAATTCAATAATTAAAGAAAAATCATTATCAAACTCAATTCTTAAAATTCTTTCACTTTCTATTTGTTTAATGTTCTTAATTCTTGAATTCATTAAATTTTTTCTTAAAAGCATTGCATACTGAGAAGGCGTTACAGGATTCTTTCGTTTATACTTTGTTAAATGTATTATCTTATCAGTTATTCTTAAAATAAAATCTTGATTTTTATAAAAATAAATTACAATTTCATTCTTGCTTGGTTGATAAATTTTTTGAACTCTTGAACCTAATAAAACCTGTAATTCTTTAACAACAACTCTTAATTCAATCCCTTGAAGATTATTAATCATAAAAATCATAAGATAATTAAATTATTTTAACTCTATTGTTTCAAAAAATTAATTCATTTTTTAAACTTTTTAAAGCAAGTATTATTATAAGTTAGTATATGGAGAAAAATTATAAAAAAGAATTTATTATTGAAAGAAAAAAAAGTTGGAAAAAAATATTTTCAGAAAATTTAAAAAAAGATTATGATAGTTTTGTCGATTCAGTAATAAGTTTTTATCTATATTATGTGAGTGATGAACAGGAATTAAATAACAAACTTCACAAATTATTGTCTTCATTAAACTCTGCATTTTGTGGATTAGAAAAAAGAAATTTTAAAGTAAATCATCTCTTTGAAGCAGAATACAATTTTTTTGAAAAATTATCTTGTGGTTGGAAAAAATTCAATGAATTAAATCTTAAAATAATTAATAAGGAAGAAATTAAAAACATTGGAAGAGATTACTTGCTTGCAACAAAAAGTTTTTTAAACGCTATGAATGAAAAAGAGATACCAAAAGAATATTACTCCTGTTTAGAAACTTTATATTATACTATTAAGTTTGATTATAAACTAAACAAGAGTATTGATGAATTCATTAATAAAAAAATATTGTGTTACAGGAATTACCCGGGAATTAAAAAAACAAGAGAAATAATAAAAGAAATTGAAAAAAGAATTTAAAAATTAATTCATTTTTTAAACTTTTTAAAGCAAGTAATCCTTAAAGAGAATATGAAAGAAGTTATTGAAAAAGAATTTTTTTTAACAGACATGGATTCTAAAACATTAGAAAATGAATACGTCATAAGATTATATGGTTGCACAAAAGAAAATGAAAAAATTATTGCCTTAATAAAGTATTACCCTTATTATTATGTTAAATACAAAAATGTTCAAAGTGCTTTAAAAACTCTGAGAAAAAAATTAAGCAAAGAATTAAATAAGAATTTAATAAAAATTGAGATAGTTGAAAAAAAAGAATTAAATAACATTATTAATGTTCTAAAAATAAGTGGGAAAAACATAGATGAACTTGAAAAAACAAAAACAATTGCAGAAAAAATTAAAGGTTTTATAGAAAAAAGAGAAAGTGATGTTCCTCCTCCAACAAAATTTTTGTTAGATAATGAATTACACCCCCTGTCCTTAGTAAAAGTAAGAGGGAATAAGATTGAAAAAATTGGAAGAGAAGATATCACAATTTTAGGAGAAACGTTCAACAGCTTGCCCGTATTCATTGAAAAACCGCATTACGTTGCTTTTGATATTGAAACTTATTCAAATAAAGGAGTTTCTCCAACAGATGAAATAATAATGATTTCTTTATGTTATTGGAATGGTAAAAAAGAAGTAATGACAACAAAAAATTTCAAAAATAAACCCTCATACATAAAAATTTATAAAAATGAAAAAGAAATGCTTGAAGAGTTTGTTAAAAAAATTAAAGATAATAAAATTGATTTTATAGTAGGATACAATAGTGATGGTTTTGATTTTCCATTTATTAAAACAAGATGTGCTAAACACGGAATAAGCATGAACATTGGTGTTGATAATTCTAACATAAGAACGCATAAACATTTTATGAGTAATAGTGTGCGTATAAAAGGTCTCACACACATTGATTTATACCAATTTATAATAGGTGCTTTAAGAACAAGTTTGCAAACAGAAATTTACACTCTTGATGCTGTAAGTGAAGAAATGCTTGGGAAAAGAAAAGTAAACATTAAACACGAGGATATTTATAAATTATGGGATGAAGGAAAAACAGAGCTTTTAGCAAAATATAATTTAGTTGATTCAGAATTAACAGCAGAATTGTTTGAATACATTTATCCAATAATGCTTGAAATAAGTAAGTTAACACTATTACCATTATTTAATGTTTGTCGTTCAGGATACAGCAATTATGTTGAAAATCATTTTTTAAAAGAAATGAAAAAAGAAAACGAACTTTTCCCGAACAAACCAGGGTATAATGCAGTAAGAAGCAGGTATCATCAAACATTCAAAGGAGGTTTTGTGTACCAACCAATTCCTGGGATTTATGATAACATATGCATTGCTGATTTCAAAAGCTTGTATCCAACCATAATCGTAAGCCATAACATAAGTCCTGAAACAATAGATTATAAAAAGTGCAAGAAGAAAGAAGAAATAAAAGTTGAAAACAAAAAACATGTTATTTGCAATGATTTTAAAGGAGTTTTCCCAAGGGTTCTTGAAAATCTCATAAATAAAAGACTTGAAGTAAAACATTCTCTTAAAACAATGAATAAAAAATGCAAGGATTACCCTTTTTTAAAGTCAAGAGATAAAGCATTAAAAACAATACTTAATGCAAGTTATGGTTATCTTGGATTCCCAAATGCAAGACTATATTCTCTCCCTGCTGTGGAAACAGTAACTGCACTTGGAAGAATGTATGTGCATAAAGCAATTGAAAAAGCAAAAAAAGAAGGATTCAAAGTGTGTTATGGTGATACTGATTCATTATTTTTTGCTCTTAATGGGAAAACAAAAAATGATGCCTTAACATTCATTAAAAAAATAAACAAAGAATTTCCAGGAATAATGGAGCTTGAACTCGAAGGTTTTTTTCCAAGAGGCATTTTTGTAAGCAGAAAAAGAAACATGAAAGGTGCTAAAAAACGCTATGCTTTAATTGATGAAAACGGAAGAATTATTGTAAAAGGTTTTGAATTTGTTAGAAGGGATTGGAGTGAAATAAGCAAGAAAACTCAGCACGAAGTTTTAAAAGCAATATTAAAAGAAGGCAATAAGAAAAAAGCAGTTCAAGTAATAAAGAATGTAATTAATAATTTAAGGAAAAATAAAATCAAATTAGATGATGTAATCATTTACACACAATTAAGAAAGAATATTGAAAGTTATGCAAGCATTGGACCGCATGTTGCAGCAGCAATAAAAGCAAAAAAAGCAGGGTATAATATTTTCCCGGGCATGATGATGAAATACGTAGTAACAAAAGGCAAAGGAAGCATAAGTGAACGAAGTTTCATTTACGAACAAGCACTAAATGAAAAAAAAGAATACGATCCAGACTATTACATAAACAATCAAGTGCTTCCTGCTGTAAAAAATATTCTTGCTGTTTTAAGTATAAATGAAAAAGAAGTATTAGACCAGGATCAAACAAGTTTAAAAAAATTCACATAACATTAATCATTCTTTCACGATTGTAAAAGAATATTCGTTTTTTCCAACAGGACTTGGTTTTTTCTTTGGAATACTTATTGTAAAAAAATATTTTGATTTTTTTCTTAATTTCATAAGAGCTTTTAATGGAATTTTAAGCTTTTTTCCAGGTGCCATTACTTTGCTTTCAACAGGAAAAAATTCTATCCCAGGATTATGATACCTTATAACAATATCTTTTTTAGTTGGATTAAAAATTGTTATATCAAGGTCTTTTTCAACAATAATAATAACTGAGTGTTCAGGAATTTTCTTATCCATTATTTTTATATCATTATTCTCGTTTTTGTAATTACCAATTGTTATAATATTTTCAATAACCTTGTTTCTTTTAGCAAACAAAAAAATAGGGTTTATTATTTTATCACTATCTTTTCCAAAATATTTAATGAATAAATCAGCCATGCTAATCTATATACAAGACAAGTTTTTAAAGTTTAAAACACTTAAAAATCTAAGCAATGCTAAGTGAAGAAGAAATTGAGAAATACAAAAAAGCAGGAAAAATCTTGAAACAAGTAAGAGAGTATTCTAAAACTCTTATAAAAAAAGATGCGTTAATAATTGAGATTATAAAAAAACTTGAAAAAAAAATTGAAGAATTAGGTGGTGAGTGCGCTTGTCCAATAAACATTTCTTTAAATGATATTGCTGCTCATGATTGTGCAGGAATTAATGATACAAGAAAATTAAAAAAAGGAGATTTAGTAAAAGTTGATTTCGGAATACATGTTGACGGGTATATTGCGGATTCAGGATACTCAATTGAAGTAAACAATAATGAACACTCAGAATTAATAAAATGCGCAAAAACCGCTCTTGAAAATGTAATTAAGATTTTAGAACCAGGAATCACATTAAGTGAAATAGGAAGAATAATTGAAGAAGAAGCAAAAAATAATGGATTCCAACCTATTGTGAATTTAAGCGGTCATAGTATTGAAAGATTTAAACTTCATGCAGGCATAAGCACTCCAAATTTTGACACGCATTCAAATTTTAAAATACCTGAAGGAACAGTTATTGCAATAGAACCTTTCATAACAACTGGGAAGGGAGTGGTAAATGAAGCAGGAAAATCAAAAATTTATGAAATGATAAAAAGAGTTCCTGTAAGAATTGATTTTGTGAAAAAAATTCAAAATTATATTGAAAAAAGTTATAATGGCATGCCTTTTGCAAATAGGTGGTTGAGTGAAGCTGGTTTTAAGAATGTGGATTACGCTTTACATAACCTTGTAAAATCCGGGAGTTTGAATTCTTACCCTCCTTTAAGAGAAATTACTCATTCTCCTGTTGCTTATGCAGAACACACTATAATCATACTTGATAAACCAATTATAACAACAAAATAATTTAATTAAATTTTTAATGGGAATATTTAAAAATAAGTTTAATTTTTTAAGAATATTCAGGCCTTGGTAGCTCAGTGGTAGAGCGGTTGGCTGTTAACCAACAGGTCGCAGGTTCGAATCCTGTCCAAGGCGCTAATTATGTTAATAACTTAAGAAATCCAATACTCTTATAAACAATTAATTTTTATTAAAAAAATATGGCGAACAGGATTCCTTTAGCAGTGATTAAGAGAATTTTTAAAAAATCCGGAGCAAAAAGAGTAAATGAAAAAGCATTAATGGCTTTAGCAGATATTCTTGCTGAAATAACCTTGCATTTTGGGGAGAGAAGCGCTGATCTTGCATTGCATGCTAAAAGAAAAACAGTTAAAAAAGAAGATGTTATGCTTGCAAAAATGGAAATTTGGGGTTAATCAAATCTTGTGTTCCTGTTTTTGATATTATAATATAAGCATAATCTTTAAAAGTAAATTTTTGATTTTTTATTATTTATGACAACATTGATTATAGCAGAAAAACCAAGTGCAAGTGAAAAAATAGCAAATGCATTGGCTGAAGATGAAATCAAAAAAATAAAGGATAATGATTCTGTTTATTATAAAATTAAAAGAAATGGTGAAGAAATTTTTATAGTTCCTGCAGTAGGTCACTTATTTGGTTTAAAACAAAAAGGAAAAGGAAGTGATTATCCAAGATTTGATGTTGTATGGAAACCAACATTCAAAATAAGCAAAAAGAGTGCTTATGCAGAGAAATATTATGAAAATATGAAAAAAGTAGCTGAAAATTGCGATGATTTTATTGTAGCATGCGATTATGATCAGGAAGGAAGTGTGATTGGTTATAACATACTTAGGTTTATTTGTGGAAGAGAAAACTGTAAGAGAATGAAATTCAGCACACTTACAAAAGAAGAGTTAGAAGAAAGTTACAAAAACGCACTTCCTTCTTTAGATTTTGGAATGATAAATAGTGGTCTTTGCAGACACGAATTAGATTGGTATTATGGCATTAATTTATCAAGAGCATTAACTAAGGCAATAAAAAAATATGGAAAAGTTTTTGGAATAATCAGCACTGGAAGAGTGCAAGGCCCAATGCTCGCATTTCTTGCAAAAAGAGAAAAAGAAATTCAAGCATTTAAACCAACACCATTCTGGCAATTAATTCTAAAATTCAAAATAAAAAACAAGACTTTTGAAGCAATGTATGAAGAAAAACAAATATGGGATGAGAATAAAGCAGACAGAATATTAAAAGAATCTCAAATTGATAAAGCAATAATTGTAGAAATCAAAAAAACAAGAACGAGTAAAAAACCTCCTGCTCCATTTAATTTAACATCTCTGCAAACAGAAGCATATAATTTATTTGGATACTCTCCAAAACAAACAAGCGATATTGCTCAAAGCCTTTATAGTAATGCTTACATAAGTTATCCTAGAACGAGTTCTCAAAAACTACCAAAACAATTAAACTTGAAAAAAATTCTTGAAAAACTTGCAAAACAAAGCGAGTATGAAACATTTGTTGAAAAAATATTTCAATTGCCTGAATTAAAACCAACAGAAGGCAAAAAAACAGATCCTGCTCATCCAGCCATACACCCAACAGGTGAAATTCCAGGGCCTTTAAGAGGGCCTGAAAAAAAGATTTATGATTTAATTGTTAGAAGATTTTTAGCATGCTTTGGAACACCTGCAATAAGGGAATCAATGAAAATAGTTTTGGATGCAAACAAGAATAAATTCAAAATAACAGGTTCAAGGACAATAGAAAAAAATTGGATTGAATTTTATGGTCCTTATGCAAAATTCCAAGAAATTAGTTTGCCTAATTTAAATAAAGGTGATATGGTTAAAATCATGAATATTGTGAAAATAGATAAAGAAACTCAACCTCCTAACAGGTATTCTCAAGGAAGCATATTGAAAGAACTTGAAAAAAGAAGTATTGGAACAAAAGCAACAAGAGCAAATATTTTACAAACACTTTATGATAGAAATTTTGTTTATGATAAAAGCATTCATGTTACTGATCTTGGCATGAGTTTAGTAGAAGCTTTAGAAAAATATGTTCCTGACATACTTAGTGAAAAATTAACTCGTAAATTTGAAAATGAAATGAATCTCATTTTTGAAAATAAAAAAGAAAAGGAGAAAGTATTAATAGAAGCGCAAAAAGTGCTTATTAAAACAATGATAGAATTCAAAAAAAATGAAGAAGAAATTGGAAAACTTCTTGATGAAGGATTAATTAAAACAAGAGAAAAACAGAATACACTTGGAATCTGCCCAAATTGCGGAAATAAATTAAAAATAATGTTTTCACCGCGCACAAAAAAACGTTTTGTTGGTTGCGAGGGATACAAAAAAGAAGTTCATTGCACAACAGGGTATCCAATTCCTTTGAAAGGAAAAATTGTTTCAACAGGAAAAGTTTGTGATAAATGCGGGACTCCAATAATTTATTGTTATAGGAAGGGCATGCGTCCTTTTAAAATGTGTTTAGATCCAAATTGTCCTACAAAAAAAGATTGGAAGAAAAAAGAAGATGAAATAAAAGAAGATGAAGAAATACAAAAAATAGAAAAAGATAATAATTAAAAAAAAAATAAATTGAATACATGGTATTATTTTTTTTAAATAATTTTAACAATAAGATAAAAAAGATTTTAGAAAACCTTGGTCACAAGAAGCAATAATATTTTACAAATAAGAAAATTTTTTAATTATTTTATAGATTGGGCCTGTTGGTTTCAAAACGGATTCATAAAGAACGAAAGAACTAATTTTGATTCTTCCAAAAATTACTTTATTTTTTATCAATTTTTTGAAGTCTTCCTTATTTTTAACAAATTTTATTCTTGCGATTGTTATATGCGGGTGAAATTTTTTATTTTCTTCAAAATTTAATTGTTTTAAATTTTCATTAATAACATTATGCAAATTCATGAATTTATTAAAATTGTTAGCACCAACCCATAAAATTCTTGGAACTCTTTCATTTGGAAAAACACCTAAATCTTGTACAATAACATTAAATGCCTCAAAAGTTATGTTATTAAGATTTTCAATTATTTTTTTCTCATTATTGCAATATCCTAAAAATTTAAGGGTTATGTGATAGTTTTCTTCTTGAACAAAATTTGCTTTCAGAATTTGTTTAAAATTTTCAGAATACTTTTTTATTTTCCTTTTCACATTATCAGGTAAAGGAACGCCAATAAACAATCTTTTTTTAATCATAAAAAACAAAATAATTTAATAATATATTTGTTTTTAGTTGAAGTTTATGGAAGAAGTAATTGTAAAAATAAAAAAAATTAATGAAGAAGTTCAAACACCAATATATCAAACAAATGGAAGTGCTGCTTTTGATCTTCATTCAATTGAAGAAAAAATTATTCCTCCAAACAACAGAACTTTAGTTAGGACTGGTCTTAAAATTGAACTTCCACAAGGATATGAACTACAAATTCGTCCAAGAAGTGGTTTGGCTTTGAAACATGGGATTACTGTATTAAACAGTCCTGGCACTGTGGACAGTGATTACAGAGGTGAAATTGGCATAATTTTGTTTAATACAACTAATAATGAGTTTATAGTAAAAAAAGGGGATAGGATAGCACAAGCAGTTGTGAATAAAGTTGAGATTCCAAAAATAATAGTGGTTGAAAAACTAAACAGTACTGAAAGAGGGGAAAAAGGTTTTGGAAGCACTGGCGTTTAAACCTGCCCCTTTCTTGTAAGAAAGGTGTAAGTTGCCCCAAAGAACATATTAAAATAAAGTGTAAAGAAAGTTCTGATTCTGCCCCTTTCTTGTAAGAAAGTTTTAATTGGTTGCTGGAGGTATCGGAACATGGAGGTTCTGATTGCCCCAAAGAACATATTATAAGGGAGTTAGTAAGAACCGTAGGTTCTTACTTGGAAAAGGTTTTTAATATTATTAATTCTATTTTTTAAATGATAAAAATGAATGATGAAGAAATTTACATTCCGGATACAAGTTCTATAATAGAAGGTTTCATAACTAAGTTGTTAAAAGAAGGGAAAATAAAAGGCAAGCTCATAATACATAGTGCTGTTATTTCTGAACTTGAACATCAAGCAAATGTTGGAAAAGAAATAGGGTTTATGGGATTGGATGAAATAAAGGAAATAAGAAAATTGAGTGAAGAGGGAAAAATATTTCTTGATTATGCTGGGTCCAAGCCATCCCCACAACAAATAAAATATGCTAAGAAAGGCGAGATTGATTCATTAATAAGGGATCTTGCTGGTGAAATGGATGGCATTTTAATAACAAGTGATAGAGTGCAAGCAGAAGTTGCTAAAGCATTAGGGATTAAATTAATGTTTATTGAAATAAAGAAAAAAACGCCTAAAATAAAGATAGAAAAATTTTTTGATGAGAACACAATGAGTATTCACTTAAAAGAAGGTGTTGAACCAAAAGCAAAAAAAGGCACTCCAGGAAATTGGGATTTTGTGCCAATAAAAAATAAGAAATTGTCAAAGGAAGAAATTGTTGATTTTGTAGAAAATTTAATGGAGAATTCAAAATTTGGAAAAAATAGTTTTGTTGAGATAGAACGTAAGGGTTCAACAATTATTCAAATAGATAAGTACAGAATAATAATTACAAGACCTCCTTTCAGTGATGGTTATGAAATAACAGCAACAAGACCTGTGAAAGAACTTGAATTAGAAGAATATAATCTTGATAAGAAATTAGTGAAGAGATTAGAAGAAAAAGCAGAGGGTATTTTAATTTGTGGTGCTCCTGGACATGGAAAAAGTACATTCGCTCAAGCATTAGCGAAGTTTTATTTAAGTAAAAACAAAATTGTGAAAACAATTGAGGCGCCAAGAGATTTGCATCTTCCTGAAGAAATAACACAGTATTCCAAGAATTTAGGGAGTAATGATGAAATTCATGATATTTTATTGCTTAGCAGACCAGATTATACTATATTTGATGAAATGAGAACAACTAATGATTTTAAACTATTTACTGATTTAAGATTAGCAGGTATTGGATTAGCTGGTGTAATACATGGCACAACACCTATTGATGCTATTCAACGTTTTGTTGGAAGAATAGATTTAGGAATGATACCAAGCATAATTGATACTGTTTTATTTATTAAAGAAGGTAGAGTAGATAAAACATATGAACTTAGCATAACAGTTAAAATACCAACAGGAATGTTTGAACAGGATTTAGCAAGACCTGTTATAGAGATAAGGGATTTTGATAATAACAAACTTGTTTATGAAATGTATACTTTTGGCGAGGAAACTGTTGTTGTGCCAATAAATAAGGATATGATAAAAGAAAGTGAAAAAAAACAAGCACCTATTAAAGAATTAGCAAAAGAAGGCATAATAAGAGAAATACAAAAAAAAATTGGAAAAAATGAAAAAATAGAAGTGGACATTCCTTATGAAGGAAAAGCCATTATTTTTGTACCAAAAGAAAAAATTTCTTTGATTATTGGAAAGAATGGTAAGACAATAAAAGAATTAGAACATAAATTAAATCTTAGTATTGATATTAAAGAAATGAGTGAAGAAGAATTATTTTCTGAACAAACTAAGACTAAAGTAAATTTTTCTTTAAAAGATACTAAAAATAAGTTAGTAATTGATTTTGGAAAGAAATTAAGAAAAACAAGCATAAAATTTTATGTGAATAATGAACACCTTTTTACTGCAACAACTAATAATGATGGAAAAATAAAATTAACAAATAAAAGTGAATTATACCACACTTTTATTAATTCATTAGAAAGCAGGAATGAAATAATCGCGTATGTATAAAGTGATTAAGTTTGACAAAAATAATTTTAATATCTGGAGTGCCTGGAACTGGCAAATCAAGTGTTAGTATAAATTTAAAAAAGAAATTAAAAAATTCAGTTGTTTTAACAAGTGAAAGTTTTAAGAAAGCAATAGTAGGGTATGATGAAAAAAGAAAATGCAAGATAATTGATGTGAAAATTTATTCAAATGAATTAAAAAAATTTTTAAAAAAATATCATTGGGATTACATAATAATTGAATCATTGTTTGCAGGAGAAATAAAAAACAAGAATATTGTTTCTTGTTTTATTTTAAGATGCAATGAAAAAGAATTATTTAAACGTCTTAAAAAAAGAGGGTATTCAAAGAAGAAAATAAATGAAAATATTGAAGCAGAACTTTGCAATTATTGCGGGCAAGAAGCATTTGAGAATCAAAAAAACATTATTGAAATTAATACAACAAGATTAAATCCAAAAAAAACAGCTCTTAAGTGTTTAAAATATCTTCAAGAAAAAAAATAGGTTTAAATAATCATATTGATTGAACCATTAATTGGAGGAATTATTGGAAGCTTAATTGGATTAGTTTTAGGCATAATTCCAGGTCTTCATACTAACTTATTAGTTCCGTTAATCTTCTTTATTAAAAACAAAATGTTTGCATTTATTCTTCTCGGAGCATTAGTGAGTATGAATTTTTTTGAATTCATAAAAACAATGCTTTTAAACGCGCCTAATGAAGGAGAAGTACTTGCTCTTCACCCAATACAGAGAATGATAGCTTATGGAAGAGGAAATGAAGTTATTACTTTAGTAGCAATAGGGTGTCTTGGCGGACTTTTTCTCTCAATTCTATTTTTTCCAATAGAATTAAAGATTATTCCTTTCATTTACAATGAAATTCGTCAATTCATTCCATATTTTTTACTCTTCATTTCCTTGCATCTTATTTTTAAAGAAAAAAAGATAATCAGTGCTTTATTAATTTTTATTCTTTCAGGAATAATTGGGAAAATAAATTTCAGTTTAAACTTGAAAGAACCTTTTTTGCCTTTATTAACTGGTTTGTTTGGCGTAAGCAGTTTATTAAATAATATTTTAAAAAATATTGAAAAACTTCCTTCTCAAATGAAGAGAATAGTTGTTGAGTTAGACGAGAAGAGCATTGTTAAAAGCATAGGTAATGGTTTTTTAAGTGCAAGCTTATTAAGTTTTATTCCAGCAATTGGTCCTGCTCAAGCAAGTATGTTAAGTAATGATATAATAAAAAACAAAAATAAAAGTGTGTTTGAGAGGGACAAGGAATTCATAATAAGTGTGGCAAGCATTAATACATGCGATGTAATTTTTTCATTAGCTGCATTTTTAAGTATAAATAAAGCAAGAAGCGGGGTTATTGAAGGAATAAGCAAAATAATGAATCTTCAAAATAATGTATTTTATTTATTATTAACAATAATGATTAGTGGGATTCTTGCTTTCTTTTTATATAAAAAAACAGGTTATTATCTCTTAAACAAGTTCCAGAACATAAATATTAGAAAATTAAGTTATGCAGTTATTGCATTTATTTTTGCATTCGTTCTAATAATGGATTCATGGAAAGGTTTATTCATATTAATTTCAAGCTCTTTTCTTGGATATTTTTGCATAAAAAAAGAGATTGCAATGACAAATTTAATGGGTTCTTTAATCATACCAACAATAATTTTTTACTTAAAAGTATTATAATTAAAATGAAATTATAATGAGTTTTAGTGTGTTCACAAAGTTTTAAACCATGTATTCAAATCTGTTTGTTGTTCTTTTTCTTCACCAAAAGTGCTTTCAACATTATTTTTTACAAGTTTAATTGTTTGCCTTAAATAATCTGGAAGTTTATATTTTTTAGAAATAGTAAGTGCTGGTTCAATATATTTCACAACCCCTCCTTCTGTTACTGTTTGAATGATTCTACCTTTACAAATAGGACATTTCCCGCTTAAAGGAATTCTCCTGTATTTTGTATTGCAATTAACGCATCTAAACTGTTGCAAAGAAAATTTACGCAAGTTTCCTTTTATATCTTTCATAAAATGCTTATTTATTAATCGTCCTCCAGCATCTGCTTCATCAACAGCGCATATTTTTTCTTGCAACTTCATTTGTTTCAAAACCTTGTCAATCATGGATTCTATTGTCTTATAAGAAGAGATAACAGGGCCTAAATTAATATTAGATACAGGATGAGTGTATTTTATTCCTTCATATTGTTCAGGCGTGTTTAAAACATCTCCTAATTGTTTAATATTAACTTCCCACGGATATTTTAAATCTAATGTTGCTTCATAAAACTCCTTTGGGTAAAAACTAACAATATCCATTCCATGAACTTCTGAATCTACTTCATTAGGAATTAATTTACTAGTTAAAACAAGAGGAGCGTCCATTGCCCTGCCCCCTCTCCTATCAGGCAAGAATTGCCTGCTAAAATTAAGAAGAGCATCCATAAGCATCATAACACAGGATTCATCACCATCGCAATTTCTTCTCATAGCAGCATGATAACTTGGATGCGCGTAGAATCCCTGTGTCTTACTGAACCCTATAATCCTGCCAACAATCCCTGCACTTGTATGAGGAGCTAAACCTATAACTAAATGCCCAACTAAATCATCAGGAGTTTTTAAATTATAAAAGGGTTTTTTCTTATAAAATTTCACAAGTAAATCATCAACAAAATTGCATACTTTAAATAATTCTTTTTTAGCGCTTGAACCTTCATAATCGCAATCCGGGAGAATTAAATCTTGTGGAAATAATTCAATAATTTGGTTTTCATCAATCAAAGCATTTCCATTAATATCTTTTTCATACCCTAATTCTTTTAATTTTTCAACACTCACATTTATCTCACTTGGTTTAAAATGAGTGATTGGAGTTTCAATAATATCATACCTTATAGTGCCATCTTTATTAACATAAACGCCATGAATTGCTCTAAGAATGCCTTTTTCTAAATGTTCAGGTATTTTTTTCTTGCTTGTCATACCCCTCACACCTTTAAATAAAACAGGAAGCTCAACACCAAGATTCTTTAATGCGCAATTCATGTAATGTTTGATATCAATTTTTCTATTTGAGTAAAAAATGGTTTCTTCACCACAATGCACGGATTCATTTGTAATTTTTTTACACTTAACACAATATTTTTGTTCAATTGTGGGATTACCACAAAGTTCGCATGAAGTGTAAATAGTTTGTTTATTGCATTTCTCACAATACCTAAGAGCAAAATTTGATTCAACAAACCCTTTTTCATAAGAAGTAGTTAGATTTCTAAGTCTTCCACCCTCCTCCCCGCATGGGAATAAGCATTGAGGACTTCCTTTTAATTTTCTTAATTTTGCTTTTTCAGGTCTTCCTAATCTTGTCCCAATAGGTGTGCCGCATACATCCTTTATTTCAATAGGCGTGTTATTTTTAATAATTTCAAGTGCAGTGATTCCTTCAAAATTCTTAATAAAACCATTATTTTTTATTTGGTATAAAAAAGCTTTGCAAATATCTTTTTCTATTAAATAAAAATCAATTTTTTCTTTATGAATAACACCTAATTTCTCTAACAAATCTTTAATTTTTGCGTCTTTCTTTATTCTTAATTCTTCATTATCAAAAATACTATTATTTTTAATAAAATTTATAAGAAATTTTAAGTCATCCTTCTTAATTCTATTCCAAAAAAACACAAAATCAGGGTGCAAAGGCACTTTTAAATTATTACTTATTTCAAGAGCTTTTGAAAAAGTAATTTGTTGAAAAGGATTATCTGTGAGAAAAATATAATCTTTGTTAATATCTTTTTCTTTTACATCAAGAACCCACCATTCAGGAACATAAGCACTTGGAACAAGCATGCTTCCATTTTCACTAAAATCACCATAATTAAACAAGATATCGCCTAAAAAAACTATTTTTTTTACTCTATCTTTTAATTTAATAGCTTCTTCTTGAGTTTTAATTTCAATAAAATCCCCATTATCTAATCTAACTAAAGGTCCTCTAATTGAATCGCAAGGAGTAACAGCACAAGCTTTCCCAGGACGTTCAACTTTTAATTGACTCCCTGTTGCAATAAAACTATCAAGAATGTAAAGCGTGATTGGATTTATGCCTGCAGCTGCTAATCCAGTTAATCTTGACCTACCATACCTTAATCTAAAACCTCCTTGCTTTAAAGGATATGAAAAAATAGGCCTTCCTGCAACAATATCTTCAATAAACCTTGAATTAGAAACAACTGTTTTCTCAACATCTGTTTTTTCAGTTGTAGAATGAAGTTTTTTTTGCAATGCTAAGAATTCATCAAGAAAAAGCCAATTCTCAAGGCCAAATTCTTTACCCCACTTATGAATTTGTTTAACAATTTTTTTTCCTTTCTGACTTAAACCTTCTGCAAGAACTAAACACATACCCCCCCTGATTAAAGGTGTTCCAACTCTCGGAAGATCTTTATGAATAAGAACTTCTCTTTTGCTTGTAGGATCTCCATTTATTTCAATTCTTAAATGCTTTAACAAAAAAACTAATTCTTCATCACTTGGATAATATTGCAGTCTTGAAATCATTCGATGATAAGAATCTATTTCAGAAATATATCTTTCAATTTCTTCAGGTGTTGGATCATAAGATTGATACCCAAATTTAATACCTAAATAATCTGCAATCAAAACACTAACAGATTGAGCTGTGCCTCCTGCAGCACGTATGGGTCCTGCAAAATAACATGAAATATACTTACCCTTACCATCCATCCTGTCTTTAAGTTTAAGTTCTACAAATCCTTCTAAAGGAGCGCTTACAATACCTAAAGTTAAATATGCAAGTCCTGCTCTAACACCCATTTCAAGAGCTTTTTCTTCAGATTTAAAAGAACAAAATTCTTGCTTAGCAACAGATTCTGCTATTTTCAAAGCTACTCTCCAATCACCAGCACCATATTTTTTCTCAAATTTTCTTATTCTCTCAGGCAAACCTTTCCCAACAATATTAGAATCTTCTGCACCTATTAATGCTTCCACTCTTTCAGCAACATCATTTGCAAGAGGTATATCAACTTTTGTTTCTGGATCCAAACCCATTTTTCTGCATTCTTTCGCTAATCCATAACTCTTATTAACGCTTTTCTCAATTAAATTAAAATAATTTTCTATGTAATTAGAATAATGTTTCTTAGAGTCAATACTCATATGAGTAATGATTAAATTAGTTATTAAAAAGTGTATTGTAATAAAAAACAAATAACACACACCCCTTCATTTCCTATGGAAACTAATAATAAATGAAAAAAAATGAAAAAATAAACACCCCTTCATTTCCTATGGAAAATATGTGTAAATTAAAGTTTAAACTTAAGACCCCTTTGTTTCTAATGGAAATTAATTAAGAATATGTTCCATAAGAAATTTAAGAATTCAGTAAATAAGTATATTTATTATTATATTTATTATTTACAATATAGAAAATAAATAATAAATACTTTTTGTCTGAAATTTATTCCATAGGAAATATTGGTGTCTGTGTTTTATCAAATTTACAATAAAACTTATAAGCCTGGTTTCAATTGAATAACATATATTTCAAATGGAACTAAAAATTTTCATGTGGAGTTCGAGTAAATGAATAAAAAATTCCTTAAAAAATATGAATTTCCAAAAGAAATGTGGGTGTGAAAAATGCAGTTATCTTTGCAAAAATTATTTGAGAATTATCTTAATAAAAAAAGTATTTTTGTAAATAAGGATGCATTAACAATTAAATATACTCCTTATGACATTCCGCATAGGGATGAACAAATAAATTTGTGTGCTCAAATTTTAGCTCCTTCTCTTCGCATGGAAAGACCGAGTAATCTTTTTATTTATGGTAAAACAGGAACAGGTAAAACTGTGACAATCAAACATGTTTGTAATGAATTGGAAAAAGTTGCTAATGATAAGAACATTTCTTTAAAAGTGATTTATTTGAATTGCAAAATGAGGAAAGTTGCTGATACTGAATATAGGTTAATTGCCCAACTTGCAAGAGAAATGGGTGTTGATGTTCCTGCTACGGGTTTGCCTACTGATGAGGTTTATAACTTGTTTTATAAAGCTGTTGATGATAAAGAATTAATTATTTTGATTATTTTAGATGAGATTGATCAATTAATTAAAAAAACAGGAGATGAAATTCTTTATAATTTAACAAGAATAAATTCAGAATTAACAAAAGCTAAGATATCTATTATTGGTATAAGTAATGATATTACTTTTAAATCAAATTTAGATCCGAGAGTAAGGTCTTCTCTGAATGAAGAAGAAATAATATTCCCTCCTTATGATGCATTGCAATTGAAAGATATTTTAGAGTCAAGAAGTAAGATTGCTTTTGTTAATGGTGTTGTTTCTGAAGCAGTAATTGCTAAATGTGCTGCTTTTGCTGCAAGAGAGCATGGAGATGCAAGAAAAGCTTTGGATTTGTTAAGAGTTGCTGGAGAACTTGCAGAAAGAGAAAATTGTGAAACTATTTTAGAAAGGCATATAGATGAGGCAGATGAGAAAATTGAAACAGATCAAGTTGTTGAGTTAATTAAAGGCCTTCCAAAACAATCTTTAACTGTTTTGTATGCAATTCTTTCAATGGATAAATTTAATGAAGAAAATTCTGAAAATCATACTGGTTTGGTTTATAATTTATATAAAAATCTTTGTTTGAAGGCAGGATTAAAAAATCTTACTCAAAGAAGGGTAAGCGATTTAATAAATGAGTTTGATATGATGGGTATAATTACAACAAAAGTAATAAGTAAGGGAAGGTATGGTAGGACAAAAGAGATTGAATTAAATATAAGTAAAGAAACAAGTGAAAAATTGTCTAAAATAATTGAAGAAAATTTGAATATTTAAAGAGGTTTTATTATGCAATTGCAGAGTGTAATTAAATTATTTAGCAGTAAGGGTTATCTTGTTGATGCATCTTTAGTAAATTTTAATTGGGATAATTTTAATTTTAATGCATTTTTTGATTATTTGGATAAAAAAAATATTAAACTTATAACTCTTGATGAAGTTAATAATTTTAATACAAAACCTGTTATTGTTATAAAAAAGCAAAAGATTGAACCTCAGAGTGAAAGCGATTCAAATGTTGAAATAATTCATTCTTTTAAACCTGAGAAGCATAAATTAGAGCTTAGGGATTGGGTGTTGCATTATAATAATAGATATGAGCAAATAAGAGATTTCCTTAAAGCAAGACCAGAACTTAATGGATGTTTTACAATTAGTAGAGTGTTATCTTCTCCAAATAATGAAAATATTTCAACTATTGGTATTGTAAGAGATATTAAAAAAACTAAGAAGAATAATTTTCTTCTTGTTATTGAAGACCAAACAGGTGAAATTAATGTTATAATAACTTCTCGTAATAAAAACTTGTTTTCATATGCTAATGATATTGTTCTTGATGAAGTAATAGGTGTTGTGGGTATTAAAAATAATAATTTTATTTTTGCAAATAACATAATTTTTCCAGACATACCTAATTTTGAACAAAAGTATTCTCCTGATGATGTTAATGCTGTTTTTATTAGTGATATACATATTGGTTCTAAAATGTTTCTTGAAAATGAATTTCAAAGATTTATTGATTGGGTTAATGGAAAAATAGGGAGTGAAAAGCACAAAGAAATGGCTAAAAAAGTAAGATATATTTTCATAGTTGGTGATTTAGTTGATGGTGTGGGAATTTATCCTGCACAAGAAAAAGAACTTAATATCAAGGATATTTACAAGCAATATGAAGTTTTTTCAAACTATATTTCACAAATACCTGAATATATTAAAATTATAATAAGTCCTGGCAATCATGATGCAGTTAGATTAGCAGAACCGCAACCTGTTATTGATAAAGAATTTATACAATCATTGTATGATATGAAAAATGTTATTTTAGTTTCAAATCCTTATACTGTTAATATACATCATATTGATGGATTTGATGGATTTAAAGTGTTAGGATATCATGGTTATTCTTATGATTATTATGCAAATAATATTGAGAGAATAAGAAATGCAGGAGGTTATGATGCTGTTGATGAATTAATGAAATTTTTATTAAAAAAAAGGCATTTAACTCCTGTTCATCAAGGAAATCCTATTGTTCCAATGAATTATGATCATTTAGTTATTCAAAAAGTCCCTGATATTTTCATAAGCGGTCATATACATAAATCTAAGGTGGGAACTTATAAGAATATAATTAATGTTTGTTCAAGTTGTTTTCAATCAAGAACTACATTTCAAGAGAAAGTAGGACATCATCCCGAGCCTGCAAGAGTGCCTATAATTAATTTAAAAACAAGGAAAATCACTATTATGAATTTTAGTGAGAATTAAAGATTCTATTTTTTTCTTTTAAATATAAATTGCATAATTTACCATTAGATAATAATTTATTTTTAATTATGTAAGAATCTGCATAATTTATTAGTTTAAGTGCTAATTCTTTATTTTCTTTTTTTAAATTTTCTTCTGCAAGTTTTAAAAAACTATTGTTTTCACATAAAAGTGCTTCTTCTAAATTAATTAAATCTTTGAATTCCAAATTATTCTGAATTAATATCCAACCATTTTTAGGACCTGCTAACACACTTATATGCATAATGTCATAAATTTGTTTTTTTGTTGATTCTGTGATAAAATAATTGACTGAATTTTCTTTATTTTTTAAATTATTGGTTGTGATAAAATGATTTATTTCTAATTCTCTTCCATTTAATGCAGATAACAAAGCACCTTTTAAGTATTTCATAATTTTTTACTTAAAAAGAATTTATTATAAGTTTTACTAAATTTTTTTTGTTTGTGCTTTTTATTACAATATTCTTTTTAAGTAATATGTTTTGTTTTATTTTTATGTTTAATCTAACAGTTGAGGATATAATTAAAAAAATAATTGAAGAAAAAAATATTGATGAGAGCATAGTAAGAGAAAAAATAAAGCAAAAAATAAATGCATTATCAAATTTAGTGAGTGAACAAGGTGCAGCTTATATTGTTGCTAATGAATTAGGGGTTTCTTTAACAACTGATGCTCAAAAATCAGGGTTTTTTAAAGTGAATGAATTAAAACCTGGTTTAAGAAATGTTTCTGTTTTTTTAAGAGTGCAAAGAATTTTAGGAACACGCGAGTTTGAAAGAAATAATCAAAAAAACAAGGTTGGAAATTTAATTGCTTTTGATGAAACAGGTTCTTGCAGAGTTGTTATTTGGGATCATAGAGTTAAAATGTTGGAAGATGGGGAATTAAAAGCAAATGATGTAATTAAAATAACAAACGCTTATGTGAAAGAAAACCCTTTTAGTGGCATAGAAGTCCATTTGAGAAATCAATCTCTGTTAGTTTTAAATCCGAATGATGCACCAGAACTTCCAGAAGCAAGTGCAATTCAGTCTTCTTTTTTTATTAAAAAGAAGATATCCAATATTAAAGAGAATGAATTAGTTGAAGTATTAGGCACTATTGTTAAAGTTGAACAAAGAAAACCATTTTTTGAAATATGCCCTGAATGTGGCAAGAGGTTAAAAAAAGAAGATGAGCAATGGGTTTGTCCTGTTCATGGTGTTAAATCGCCTGTTTATAATTTAGTTTTAAGTCTTGTTCTTGATGATGGCACAGCTACAATAAGAACTGTTTTTTTTGGAAATAATGCTGAGAAATTATTAGGTTCTAATGGGAATGAAGTTTTTAATAAATCAAAAGAAGCGGATGATGATTTATATATAATAAAACTTAAAGAGCCAAAATTATTGGGTTTGCAAGTAATTGTTCAAGCAAGAGTTGTTAAGAATGATTTTTCAGGAAATCTTGAGTTAAGAGTAAGGGGTTTAAAAACAAATTTTGATTTAAATCAAGCTTTAAAAGATTTTGTAGAAAGTATTGAAGAAAATAATTTCAATAAGAATGAAAACCAGATAAATGCAGCACAAGATTCTTTATTTAAGAAAGAGGAGAGTTCTTTTACAGTAAGCGAAGAAATAATTTAATTAACACAATTTAATTAACTAAGAATATAAAAGTTTAATAAAAACAATTAATTTTTTTCAATAATGAAAATTAATTGGTGGTTTTAATGAGGGGCAGGCCTATAGGAAATAAAATGAGAAAAAGAATAGGTGTTTTGCTTGATAAAATCAATTATTCTTATGGTTATGAAATTTATAAACTTTACAAAGAATTATTTGGTAATACAAAAATAAGAAATGTTTATTATAATTTAAAAAAAGGTGTTATTGAAGGTGAATTTGTTTTAATTGAAGTAAAAAAAGAGTTTGGCAATTATACTTGGGGTGGTGAAACTGAAAGAGTTTATTATACTACAGGACCTTATGTGGAATTTGTTCAACTTGATAAGAAACAAAATGAGAAATTAGAAAAAATAGGAAAAAGGAATATTAATATTGATTGGAAAAAAGAATTAAGACTTCAATTAAAAAAACTTTACACTCAAATAATGGATTTTCAAAGAAAAAAAAATACTTATTTAGCACATGATAGAATTAAAATAAACAATAAACTTTTAATTAGATGTTCTAAACTTAAGGAATGGGCTGAAGGTAAAATAAGTAAGGAATTATACGTTCAATTTATTAAACAGATTAATAAAATGATGAACTTATTAGAATAGTGCTTTAAAATTTAAGAAAGTATTAATAATTAAATTATTCTTATTTTAAAGTATGTTATTAAAAAACTCATATGCTTTATCATATACCGAAATTTTTGAAAAATTAGGAACTACAAAAAATGGTTTGAATGAAGAGCAAGTTAAACAAAGAATTGAAAAGTATGGGTTAAACAAAATAACTGTTAAGAAAAAAATAACACCTTTAAAAATATTTTTTAATCAATTTACTAATTTTCTTGTTTTACTTTTAATAATAGCGAGCGTGGTTTCATTTCTTATTGGAGAAGTAAGCGATAGTATTGTTATTGGTGTGATTTTAATTTTAAATGCTGTGCTTGGTTTTTTTCAAGAATACAAGGCGGAGAAAGCAATTGATGCTTTAAAAGAATTAGCAAGTCCGAAAGCAATAGTTATACGAGATGGTATTAGAAGAGAAGTATCATCAGAAGAAATTACAATTGGAGATATTGTTGTTCTTGAAGAAGGGAATATTGTTCCTGCTGATTTAAGAATTATTAAATCAAACAATTTGAAAGTTGATGAAAGCATATTAACAGGAGAAAGCACGAGTGTTAAAAAAA
>Ga0190313_1000437_pt1 | contig 25235 bp, 25 predicted proteins | sample 4870071011_MG_FD_169989 | JGI IMG/M metagenome (GOLD analysis project Ga0190313, IMG submission 169989) | Hydrothermal vent sediment bacterial communities from Southern Trench, Guaymas Basin, Mexico - 4870-07-10-11_MG | ecosystem: Environmental > Aquatic > Marine > Hydrothermal vents > Sediment ... | reverse complement strand
GCAGAACTCAACCACCACGATAAACTACAGCGATTACACCGTTTCCGTCAGTTATCCGGGCGTATCTTTCATAGACAACAACCGCAGCGTGAAGATGAACATATCGAAGACGGAGTACTTCACCGCAGAACCGGAGCCAAGAACGGCCACGGCCACAGGCCCGACGAACTCGGCACCTTCCAATACTGCGGACATAACCATAACATACATCAACAGCACGGACACATCATCGGTGGGCCTCTACTACACCGCGGATAACGGCAGCACATGGACATTTATCGGGAACGATACGAGCATTGACGGCCTCTACGCATGGACAATACCTGCGGACGGCGTGTACGGCTGGATGGCCGTGGGAGACGATGAGAGCGCACCGGCAGGCGGCGAGAGGCCGGAGGCCTCTTCCTATTCCTATGACGGCACGCCGCCTGAGATTACCGCCGCCTATCCGCCGGATGGTGCGGTCAATGTCTCCGTCGTTCAGCCGGTGATCATAGACTTCTCCGAGCCTGTAAGCACAACTACCTTTGATTTCACATGCGAGCCGGATCCGGGAGGCTGGACCGAATCGTGGAACGCGACAGACGGGCGGGTCAGCCTCGGTCATGCGGATTTTTCCGTGAACACGACATACTGGATTAATGTAACCTCCGCGAACGATACGGCCGGGAACGCTCTGGCAGGCGTCTATTCCTTCCGCTTCACCACGGAGGTCCCGGACACCGCTGTGCCTTCGATAACAATAACCTCTCCGCAGGATAATGCGCTTTTCAACTCCTCGTCCGTAACGATTGCATGGTCCGGTTCGGATGACGGCACCGGCATAGATCACTATGAGGTAAGGATGGATGGCGGTGCGTGGGAGAATGTGAGCACAAACACCTCCTGCGATTTCACCGGCCTTTCTGACGGCCCGCATACGGTGGATGTTAAAGCAGTTGACAACGCGAGCAACGAAGCGGCGGATTCCGTAACATTCACAGTCGATACGACCGCACCAGCGGTAAGCATAACATCCCCGGCCGCAGGAGCGATCTTCAACACATCTTCCGTAGGCGTTGAGTGGGCCGCCTCCGATACGACATCAGGCATAAATCACTGCAAGATAAGGGTTGACGGCGGCGCATGGATGGATGTCGGAACAAACGCCACCTGCGATTTCACCGGCCTTTTCGACGGTACGCATACGGTGTATGTCAGAGCAGTTGACAGCGCGAGCAACGGGGCGATCGATTCCGTAACATTCACAGTCGATACCAGCGCACCAGCGGTAAGCATAACATCCCCGGCCGCGGGAGAGATCTTCAACACATCTTCCATTACAGCCCAATGGACTGGAAGTGATAGTACAAGCGGAATCAATCACTACGAAGTTAGAGCGGACGGCGGCTCGTGGCGGAATATTGGCACAAATATGTCCTGTGAGTTCATCGCTCTGTTCGACGGCCAGCACACCGGTTATATAAAGGCAGTTGACGACGCCAGCAACGAGGTCATCGATTATGTGATGTTCACGGTGGATACGACCGCTCCAACCATCACGGGCCGTTCTCCGACGGGACGGAATGTATCTCTTAATTCGACGGTTAGCGTTACATTCTCCGAACCAATGGACATATCCTCCGTTCGTGTGAACATAAGCGGGGTTACCGGCACCATGTCTTGGAGCGGCCGCACGGCCGTGTTCACACCGGGTCGGAATTTTACCGCGGGAACCCTGTACTTCGTGAATGTGACGGGAAAAGACACGGCGGGAAACGCTCTCGCACCGTATTCATGGAGTTTTACCACGGAAAACGAAACTCCGGCAACCACGGCGCACACCGGTAACATTTCGGGGGTTGTAACCGATGAAAACGGAAGTCCGGTTGCAGGAGCCATAGTAACCGTTCAGGGCACGAATATCAGCACAGTCACCGATTCGGCCGGGCGTTTCCTTCTGGAGAACATCACTGCCGGCTCGTATAACCTGACCGTGAGCGGAACCGGTTTCGAGAACACAACGATGCCGGTCACCGTGACGGAGGGAGAAAACTCGGTCGTACACGCGATGCTGAGCCCGGTCGGCTCGGAGCCTCCGGCCGACCAGTTCCCGTGGTGGATTCTCGCACTGGCCGCTCTTGTCATAGTCGCCGCGGCCCTTGTGAAAAAAGGGAAGAAAACGGGCCATTCCGAGGAAGATGAGGGCGGAGAATCGGAGGAAGAGCAGGGGCCCGGAGAATAATCGAGAAGCCCTTGATCTCAAAAGGGAAAAAGACTTATGTAAAGAAGAGGATTCGTACGCGGTGAAATCATGTTCATAAGCGACATACTGCTGGGGTTGTTCACGGTATTCAGCGCCGTGGCACTCGCTGTGGCCCTCATCGGTTACAAGAGAACGAGAGAAAAGAGACTGCTCAAACTCTCGCTGGCCTTCGGCTTCATGCTCCTGAAGGGACTGCTACTGGTCCAGCAGTACTTCACCGGCATGAAAGTGGGGGACGAAATCTCAACTCTCATTGACCTTTTAATCGTGGTATCGCTGTTTGCGCTCTTCTGGTGAGTGGTGCTGGAATGAAAGAGGAAGTTCTGGAACTGGAGACCCGGCGGCGCATATATACCGCCATTTCGCTCAACCCCGGCCTTCATTTCAGAGAACTGCAGAGACAGCTGGAGATATCCACCGGCCTCCTTGACTATCACCTGAAGTACATGGAAAAAAAGGAGCTGATAGTCTCCAGAAGGGACGGGAGTTACCTGAGATACTATGCACGCAATCAGGTTCCGAGGGATATGAAAGAACTCCTACCCTTTCTCAGACAGGAGATAACCAGAACGATCCTCATTTACCTTCTTCAGAACCCGGGAGCCATGCACGGCGATATCCTCCAGAATCTGACGATCAGCGGGGCGACGCTCTCCTATCACCTGAAAAAAATGACCGCAGCCGGTATAGTGGAAAGGAACAGGGTGGGGAGGGAATCGAGATACACGGTAAAAAACCCGGAGATGGTGGCCGACGCACTCATCACATACAGGAGAAGCTTCACGGACAAGCTGGTTGATTCATTCGTCCGAACATGGGTTTCATCGAAATAACTACTCTTTTTTGCGGTAGTAGTGGCTTCTGGAAAGCTCCAGAGAATCGCCGTCTTTATCCCTTGCCGCACGGAGCACCATGACGACAGATGAGAGTAGCACCGCCGATGCCGCACCGACCATAATGGACACCGCGTGTTCCATGACGAAATTCAGGGTCTGCTCTATGACCTCCGGCACGATCTCGAGGCTGGGGTCGTGAAGGACGGAAACCGTTCCGGCAGGGGTGGAATAGGAAAAGGCCACTATCATGCCCCCCTCATCCCCCGCATAAAAGCTGTTCACAGGAATCTCATGGTCAGAGCCGTCCGAATCATGCCTGACAGCCGAAAGAAGCCACGAATACAGAGCAGGGCTTCCACCGTCATCGAGAGGAGAAAAACCTATGCTCCCGCGGTCGGCCCCGGAGAGTGACATCTTCTCCATCACCGCATCCGCGTGGGGCAGGGAGTCCAGATCGACCTTTCTGGGATGCTCCGTATCCGGAACCATGAACTCCCCCGCATCGGGACCGTCCGAAGCGATGCTCTGGATGACCACGAGGTTCGATGTGCCGAGGGGTTTTCGAATATCCACGGTGACATTCATCTTAAGCTCGTTCTGCCCGACAATGCTGAAATGGGAGCCGTCGCTGGCCTCCACGCTCTTCTCCGTCACGATGAAGTCTATGGCCAGCGTTCCCCAGTCCTTCACTACCGGATATTCGACCGGTGGATTGCCGTCATAATCATCCCCCGGGTTCGCCGGCGGAGACCAGTCGCCGAAGGCTGCCGGCCCCCTCAGTCCGTATTCCGAAGGGTGCAGGTCGGGAATCTTTATCATGTCCAGAGCGGTGCTCATGCTGAATCTGATGTACGAGCCGTAGTAGGGAGAACTGGCCATCTCCGGCGGCGACAGGGACCACTTCCCCATGGAAGACACATAGTCTCCCGGCTGAGGGGAGACCGCCGGAACAGAGCTGTTCGTCAGCAGAACACCCGTGTAGGAGAGATGATAGTACGCAGGGCTCTTCTCCTTTGCATAAGATACCGTCACCGAGGCGGTAGATAAGGAGACCACGGCCTCCATGTTCTCCGTTTCGATATGAACTCCGCCATCGTAAATGGAATATGTGATAGGGAGGGCTTCCGCTGTGGTGGGGGGGGCTTGGAAGGACACAATCAAAATGGCCAACACAATGGCCAGCGGAAGCACTTTCATCCTATCACACAACCCCATCCCGGCGTGGGTATATAAGAAATTTGGTACACCAGTCTAAGAATGATGTCCCCGTTCATTAGAAGGGTGTTCTATTCTTAGAAGCCTGTCCCATAAATGATTTATATCCTTCAGAGGGAAGATGTTCCGGTGATACCATGAAAGAGAAAATACTGATAATGGGACTGATCGCAGCGTTGCTCCTCCCTGCGGTGGCATCCGCCATCGAGATACCGGAGTTCGAGCCGACGATGCCCGATATGGACAAGATGAGCGAGCAGAGAATGCAGTACATGGAGAGGGCTCAGGAGGCCCACATGTTCGGCATGCTGAACTACGAGGGGGACGGCCAGTACTCCGGCTACTTCGTCTCGTTTGCCTTCGACGCAAAGGAGGGGACGATATATGATTACACTATGAAAGGGACGGTGAACAGAACCGTATTCTCGTCCGTTTCCATCGAAAAGGAGGATGCCAGTGCGGTACCAGTGGTTCACGGTGCGGTCTTCCTCTTCAATGCGGCGGACTGGAACCTCGTCATACACAACAATGCTCCCGCCCTGATGTCGATAGAGAAGGCCGGCGGAGCCTCCGTTGAGGTCACATACATACTTGCGGAGGGAATTACCGCGGAGGAGGGAGCCAACGGAAGCTACATACTGAACTACGGCGAACAGACGGCCCTGCTCCTATACGGCGACAACGAGGCAGAGCTGGAGAACAACACCATAACCATAGAGCTCGCCACCGGAAGCATCGTTTTCAGGGGATACTCCCTGGGAGCGGAAAGCGCTCCGGGAGCGGTTTTCAGGAACCTTGTTCAGGAACGGCGCGCGCTGGGTGAAATATCCGTAACGGGCACGGGCGCCGAAAGAGCCGAGGATGCTGCCACCTACTGCGAGGGCGCCAGAATAGAGGTGCGGGAGATGGAGCAGAAGAGAATGGAGCTCAGGGTCTCCGACACCGACCCGGAGGGAAAGATAGTAAAGATATGCGTGGACAAAGAATCCCTCGGAATCGACAGCCCCGAGCGGGTGCAAGCCCTGTTCGACGGGGAAAACGCTGTAAAGAAGCAGGACATGAACTCCCTTGTTCAGGCCATGGAGAACGGAGAGCAGAAGGCCGCCTATGTGGCCTATGAGGACGGAGAACAGATGAACATCTATGTGTACATCCCCCACTTCTCCGAGCACACCCTGACAATCGAAGAGAGCACCGCGACATCGGAAACCGGCAGCATAGGAAACATCCCGATCACGACAATGGCTCTGGCGGGTCTTGCCCTCGTAGCCGTGATTGCAGGGGTCGTCTTCCTGAAAAGAAGGAACTGATCCATCAAAACCCTTTTATCCTATTTTTTCAGAGTCAGAAGGTTTCGATAGGGGAGCAGATTTATCTTCATGAGCTCCGAGCGCTTCTCCGGCAGGCTTAGCTCGACAATGCCGTATCCGTCCTCCTCCCTTATGTTCCTCACCTCTATCGGATCGTTCTGGAACCACTCGGACAGCCACAAAAGATAGTCCTCCCTCGGAGGTCCTTCGACCCGGGAGATAAAGGCCTCGTCGGGGAAATACCGCCTCTCCCTCCCTCTCTTCTCCGATGCTATGAGCCCAAGGGAGAGGAGCTCGCGGGTGGCGATGTGGATTCGCTGAGAATAGGTATCGAGCCTTTTGCAGAGGGACGGGGCATCGATGCCGGGATGAACGGCTATGAGCTCCATACAGCCCCTCACCACCGGGTTCCTCAGAGCGGACAGGACCCTTGCCTCGAAGGAAGTTATCAGGCCAGAGGGATACACGATATTCAGGTTCTTATACGGCTCCTCCACAAGCACCGCAAAATCCTTCAGCCGCTCCACATGCCACTTTACCGACGGAATGCTGAGGCTCAGGCTGCGTTCTATCTCCCTCAGAGAGGCGGCTGGCATATCTGTCAGGTACTGGAAAAGGCGGCGCCTCGTGCCGCTCATGAAAGCGGAGCGCCCCTCCACGCGTCTCGCGGAGAACCTGGGGAATTCCCTTGCACCCATGGCATCCTGAAGTGCGGAGGCGAAATCCTGTGGCATAAATGGTATATGTGCGGAAGGGGTTTATATAACTTGGTATTATTGGCTTTTTGATATATATGATAGAGAGGACTGATCCGGATCTATAAAGGGTTATATAGCGGCAGGGCATTCCTTCCCCGATGCATGGCGCCGCCCGCAGGGGGAACTCAGGAAAGCTGGCCATTCTTGTGGTCTTCATCGTCTTTTTATTCGCAGTGTCCTCGCTGGCCATGAGCGTTGGGATGATAGTCATCGGCCCGGAGGAGAGGGCTCCCACCATAAACCCCGACGAGGCCCCGAGCACATACAACCCCATGTGGGGGAGCAATTACGGGGATCTGATGAAGTATGCGTGGTACGCGATACTCGGAACCCTGATACTCATATCCGTGGCCAGCACGGGCTACGCCGCATATAAAAGAAACTTCCAGCTGTTGAAACAGATGGGGGTCATGATTCTGGCGGGCATTCTTGTGGTGGGCCTCTTCTACGGCGTGATGCACTATGGAAGCTCCGGCCCCAGCGGCCTGCACCTCATCGGCGGAAAGACCAACGACACAGGAACGGAGAACCCGAACGCCACAGTGGGACTGCAGGAAGGTGGAGAGCAGAGCATCCTCATCTACGGCATCTCCTTTCTCATGCTCGGCTCCGCCGTAGCCCTTATGCTCCTGGCGTTCTACTACCTCTCCACCATGCGAAAACGGAGCAGGTTCGGGAATGTGGATGCGGAAGAGGTCTCGGAGATAATAGAGCGCACAATGAAGGAACTCTGGACGGGAACCGACCCGAAAAGCAGCATAATACGCTGCTACGGCGATATGTGCTCCCTTCTGGAGAAGAAGGGGCCGGGGCTCAGAGACTCGCCTTCCCTTACCCCGAGGGAATTTCTGGAGGAGGCCGAGGGGAGGATCCCTGTATCCATGGACAAACTGGAAGAGCTTACATTCCTGTTCGAGGAGGCGAGGTACAGCCCGCACGAACTGTCGGAGGAAATGGTGAAAAGGGCACGGGCGGCACTGGAAGGGATGCAGGCCGAACTGGGCGGCCATGAGACGGAAAAGAACGGAGAAAGCGAAGCGGCAGAGGAGGGCGAACCGGATGCGTGAGGGACTGGAAGGCGCGGAAGGCCGGAGGGCGGCGGTGAAGATGGACTCCATGGCGGAGATAAGCGGCGCTGTGGATTCATCGGCAATCATGCTTATAATCTACGGGCTCATGGTCGTCAGCATCATAGCGATCCCATTCCTTTACTTCGCCATATACAGCGGATTCATCCGTTTTCTACTCATGTTCATGGGGCTTCTCATGCTCATGCTCTTCCTCTCGGCCCGGGTCGCGGAAAAGGTCCCCGGCAGTGCGGCGGAAAGAGAAGGGAAGGAAGAGGAAAAAACCAGAAATGGCCTCGCGTCCGTAAAAGAGACGGTGGAACGCGCCTTCAGCGGGTACCAGTCCAGCCAGATAATCATCAGGGACACATTAAGAGATGTTCTGGTCAGAAAAATAGCCGTAAAGAACAGGATGGAGCCGTGGGAGATCGAGGAACTGTGCACGAAAGGGAGGGTGGAAAAGCTGGTCTCCGACCCGGAACTGCAGAAGCTTCTGGCCCAGAGGTATGTGCGGCCGAAGGGGGCCGAGAGAGGGATTCTGGCCAGACTGAGGCGTAGAGAGAGAGGAAAGGGAGCCAGCGATGCGGAGTACAGGGAATGGCTGAAGGAGATGATGAAGAAAATAGATGAGATTTGAGGAGGTAAAAACATGGAAATAAAAGAGGTTTCGACCCTCGGAAAGGCTGTTCTGGACGAGGTCGGAAAGGCGATAGTCGGAAAGAGGAATGTGAGCAGAAGGGTGATGATATCCATACTGGCGAACGGGCATATACTCTTCGAGGACTTCCCGGGGCTGGCGAAGACGCTCATGGCCAATTCGTTCGCCGGCGCCCTCGGCTGCCAGTTCAGAAGGGTGCAGTTCACCCCTGACCTGCTCCCGGCCGATGTTACGGGCAGCTTTGTCTACAACAGAAAGGACGGGGAGTTCGTGCTGAGGAAGGGGCCGGTCTTCACCAACATACTTCTGGCGGACGAGATAAACCGAGCCCCGCCCAAAACCCAGTCCGCTCTTCTGGAGGCGATGCAGGAGAGGCAGACCACGCTGGAAGGGAAAACATACAGGCTCCCGGAGCCGTTCATCGTCATGGCCACGCAGAACCCGATAGAGTACGAGGGGACCTACCCGCTCCCCGAAGCGCAGGTGGACCGCTTCCTCATAAGGATAAGCATGGGCTACCCGGAAGGGGACGAGGAGAAGGAGATCCTGAAACGAAGGATGATGCGGAAAAAGGAGGATGTGGACATACAGCCGGTCATCGACCCTCAGAAATTGAAGGAGATGCAGCTCGCAGTGGAGAACATCTACCTCGACGATGCGGTTCTGGATTACATCACGGCCATAGTGAAAGGGACAAGGGAGCACAATCAGGTGGATGTGGGTGCGAGCCCCCGCGGCAGCCTGGCGCTGATGAAACTTTCCCGGGCGAAGGCCGCTCTGGAGGGGAGGGACTATGTTCTTCCGGACGATGTGAAGTATGTGTCCGTATCCGCCCTCTCCCACCGGATCATACTGAAGCCGGAATCATGGGTCAGAGGCGTGAAACCGACATCCGTAATAAAGAAGGTCATACAGCAGACCCCGGTGCCGAAGGTGAAGTGAGACGAGGTGGGAGATTGTTCGGAGAGCGTCGGCGGGACTTCATGTACATCCTGACTCTGCTACTGCTGGCAGGGATAGCGCTTAGAAGCCCGGTAGTCGTATCTCTGGCGGTCCCTCTGATGCTCCTCTTCCTTCTCTCGTATCTGAGCCTTCCGGACGAGGGGAAAGGGATAAAAACCGAAGACATACGGATAACCAGGACCCTGTCCGCCGAAAGGGTTCCCGAGGGGGATGAGGTGGAGATTACGGTCGGCATATCGCTGACACCGGAGATCCTCGACTCCATGAAGCTGGCGACCATCGAGATAGAGGACGCGCTCCCTCGATTCGCGGAGGTTGTCACCGGAAGCAACATACGGATCACCTCCGTTTCATCCCTTGAAAAAGGCGAAGGGGAGGCCGTGATGAAGTACTCCGTAAGGTTCGCTCAGAGAGGGCTCTACCACATAGGACCGCTTAACATACGCATCTCCGACCCGTTCTCCGTGAATGTTCACAGGATGAGATACGAGGAGACCGATACCATCACCGTAATGCCGGAGGTGGAGATGATTAAAAGCCTGAAACTCGATATCCGGCGGACCCGCAGCATAGTGGGGGACATAAATTCCAGAAAAAGAGGGATAGGCACGGAGTTCTACGGCATAAGGGAATACTATCCCGGCGACGAGCTAAAGCACATAAACTGGAAGGCATCCGCCCGGCTGGAGGACGGCCTGCTGACCAACGAGTACACCGCCGAAAGGAGCGGGGATGTGACCATCCTGATAGACGCGAGGAAATCCTCAATCCTCGGCCCCCCCGGAAAAAGCACCATCGACTACGGGATAAGAGCGGCGGCCAGCATCTCATGGAATGTGCTCAACAGGAAGAACAGAGTGGGAATGGTGGTGTTCAGAGACACCATAGATGTAGTCCAGCCCGGTTACGGAAAGAGGCAGTTCTACCGGATCATGAACAGCCTTCTGCTCATCAAAGAGGGGGGAAGCATGCCGTTCAGGGTGGCAGCATGGGCGCTGGGGAGATTTTTCCCCATGAGGAGCCATATAATCGTGATATCCGCAGCGAACGACGGCGAAATAGTCACCACCGTGGCGGAGCTCTGCTCCCACGGCTACGATGTGCTGGTCATCTCCCCTTCGTATGTTATGATCGAAGCTGAGGGGATGAAAGAGAGCGCGGAGAAGGAGACAGCGGTGGCCATCGAGACCATGAAGAGGAACAGCTATCTGGACGAACTGCGGGGATTCACGCAGGTAATAGACTGGGATGTCAGGAAGCCGCTGGCCACATACTGGGCCGCATCCCGGAGAGGAACAGGGAGGCGTTAGAATGAGGGAGAGGAAAGAAACGGAGAAGTACCTCTGGCTCTTCGCGGTCTGGCCCATCCTCATAGTCATCTCCCTGCCGCTGATAGCGTATCCCGGGAGCGGAACGCTTTATCACATCCTTCTGGTCCTTTCGGGAACCGCAGCGGGATTGATGTTATTCTCGACGCATCGAAGAAGGGAGAGGGGATATACCGGGGGCATAATAGCGGCCATAGCCGCCCTTGCAGTGGCGATAAGCGCGACAGGGATCGAAATGCTATACGCCATCGGACTCTTCACCATACTCATCACGAGCAACGAACTCACCCTCCATGCAATAAGGATTCACAGGGCGGAAGCCGGGACGGGCGTGGAGCGAGAGCTGGTAATGAGGGAGTTTCTGAGGGGGCCCGGGATAAACATAGTCAAAACAGGAGCGGTCGTTCTCTTGATATCCGCGGGTATCCTCCTTCTTGCTCCGGCAGTGGCTCTGTGGACCTCCTCGATCTATGCCGTGATGATTCTGGCCGTGGTGGCGGGACTCAGCGGCTACTACATGCTCACCCGGCGTTAGTTCATATATTCCTGAGGATCATGAAGTCCGCAAGGTCGGCGAGTTCCTTTTTAACCGGCCCCTCCGGGAACGCTTCGAGGCTCTCCTTGGCCCGGGCCACAAGGCTCTTTGCCAGACCTCTGGAATACTCTATGGCACCCGCTTCGTTCATGAGCTCGATGGCCCTGTCTATGTCCTCGCCCGTTGCATCGGGATAACCGAGAATGGAATTGAACTCCCTCTTCTTCTGCGGTGGAAGGGCCTCCAGCGTCTTTATGACCATAAGGGTCCTCTTCCCGTTCTTTATGTCCTGTCCCCTTCTGCCTGCGAAATTCCCCTCACCGCCCATGAGGTCCAGAAGGTCGTCTGCGATCTGAAACGTAAGCGCCATGTTTTCGGCGTACTCTCCCGCGGCGTCCTTCATATGGTCGGAGGCGCGAGCGGCATAAGCGCCCCCTCTGGCCGCCATTCTCATAAGAACCGCTGTCTTCAGTCGAATCATCCTCATGTATTCCTCTTCGGTGATCTCCTTCCTGTCCTCGAAGTCCATGTCGAGATACTGGCCTATGGCGATCTCCTCCACCGTTTCCGAGACCTCCTTTATGAGCCTGCGGAACTCCTCACCCTCGATGTCCATCTCCGAGATGATGAGGTAACCGCGCGCGAACAGGGCATCGCCGACATTTATGGCCATGGAGGTCCCGTGGCTCCTGTAAAGCGTCTCCTTGCCCCTGCGAAGGTCCGAATCGTCCATTATATCGTCGTGAACGAGGGTGAAGTTGTGGATCACCTCCAGCCCCGCACCGATGGGAAGGCTCTCCTTACCGTCACCGCCCAGGGCCTCGCAGACGAGCCATGAGATAAGGGGCCGCAGCCTCTTCCCTCCCATGAGCGGATAGTATCTCATGAGGTCCTTCATGACCGGGTCGTCTATGTCGTTCAGATGCTCGTCAAGGTAGGCGTTGACCGCCTTCACGGTCTCCTTTCTCCTTTCAAGAATATTGTCCATAATATCACCTTAAATCCAGTCCCTCAAGCTGCCGTGGACTATCGCTTCCTTCTCACCGAGTCCCTTCAAATCGGAGGAGCCGGTCAGCAGCAGTACCGCCCTCAGCTCTTCTATCACCGTTTTCACTGCGGTCCTCAGCTGTTCCTCCCCCTTCATCGCGGGTCCCAGAAGCGAAACTGCCATACCTCCGGCATCCGCTCCCACCACAACGGCCTTTGCCAGATCCAGCCCGGTCCTGAGACCACCGGTGGCGACCACGGGAAGAACATCGTGGGTGTAATGCACCGAAGCGGGCGTCGGGATCCCCCAGTCGCGGAGGGTCTCTCCCATCCTCCTGTGGACAAAGTCCCTCGCCCTGTACATTTCCACAGCAGCGAAGCTGGTGCCGCCCATACCGCCGACATCGAGGCCGAGAACTCCGGCCTTCTTGAGCAAAAGCGCATCGTTCCTTGAAATGCCGGCCCCGGTCTCCTTGGCGATCACCGGAAGGGATGATGCTATCTTTCCGAGAGCCCCGATGACGCCCTTCGCCCTCGTCTCTCCCTCGGGCTGGACCACCTCCTGAAGGTAATTCAGATGTACGGCCAGAACATGGGCGTCTATCATCTCCATCGCCTCCTTCGCCTCGCTCGGGCCGAATACGCGCCCGCCACCCTGATCAATAAGCTGGGGGGCACCTATGTTAGCTATTTTAAGAGGGATGTCCATATCCCTGATGACGGAGTATGTGCCGGAAAGCTCCGGGTTCTCTATGGCCGCTCTCTGGCTCCCGACACCCATGCCTATCTGAAACTCCTCGGCGATGCGGCCGAGCCTCTCGTTTATCTTCTCGGCAAATGGGTAGCCCCCGGTCATCCCGGCAATGATGAGGGGGGCAGCGAGCTTCCTGCCGAAAACCTTCGTTTCAAGGGAAATATCCTCTGCATTTATCTCGGGCAGGGCCGTGTGAATGAGGCTTATGTCGTCCCAGTAGTTGTGCGAGGCCGAGGTGTCCCTGGAGATAACCATCTCTATGTGGTCCCTCTTTCTGGCCTCTATGTCTCTGTCGAACCGTTCCTCTTCTTCGTTCAGGGTATCACCTTTGAACCGATAACCGCTTCACCATTTAAAAGATTTGCCAGCCGGCCCGGTACGAGGCCGTTCACCATCCAGACCTCTGAATAGGGAGCAATTTTAACCATTGAGGCGATTTTTCCCGCCATGCCGCCGGTAACATCGGAGACGCCGGAGCGAAGGGAGGCGGCGGACACGCTGTCCGATGACGAGATGACTGGAAGGAGCTGCGCACCCTCCTCTGCCGGGCTCCTGTCGTAGATGCCGTCCACATCGCTGACGAACACCGTCTTTTCAGGCCGGAACTTCTCTGCAAGCGCTTCCATGAGGTAATCGCCGGAGCAGATGGAGAAGCCGATCCTATCGTCGAACACCGCATCTCCGAATGTCACGGGAACAAGGCCCATCTCCAGCACCCTTGCGAAAGGAGAGGTGTCCAGAGATTTCAACCGGCCGTCGGAATTCTCGCAGGAGGCGAAAGGCGGAATGGAAACAGCGTTGATACCGTTCTCTATGAGCAGGTTCATAATCCTCAGGTTCAGGTCCCTGACATCCCTCTGGACCCGTGCGAATCCCTCCAGCTGCTCCTCGTTTTTGAACCCTCCGGCCAGCCCGTACTCTCTGGCATACACATGCCCGAAGGAACCGGCCCCGTGGACGATGATGAGAGGGGAGAAAGGCCGCAGTTCCGAGACGAGCCGGCGGACCACATCCTCCCGGAAGGCCAGAGGCCGCGATTTGTCGGTTATCACGCTGCCCCCGAGTTTTATAAGGTACATGGGGGAGAATCGGGATAGGGTATAAAAGGGTTTGCGGGAGAAGATGCGCGCTAACCACCAATCAGCGGGTTCCCTCAAAAGTACTAACTGCCAGTTAGCAAAATACCCTAGAAGTGCTAACTACCACTCAGAACCTACTCCATCTTCGGCTTGTACTTCTCCAGAAAGCTCGCATCCACAACCGCGATCTTCTCCTCCTTCAGAATCTATTTCTACTAACTTCTAATGAGAACATTTAAGTACTTTCACTAATTACCAATTAGCATGTTGAACCCTGAGATCATGAAACAGGTCGTGCTCCAGCAGAAGTCCTACCTGCAGCTAAAAGAGCCCACGGTAAAGAGGGAACTCCTCCCCGAAATACTGCGCTGGCTCGACGACAGCAGGGTCCTTGTCCTTACCGGCCTCAGGCGCAGCGGGAAGTCCACGCTTCTGAAGCAGGTCATGAGGGAGATAGACAGCTTCGGATATGTCAACTTCGAGGACGAGCGCTTTCTGGACTTCACGGCCAGTGATTTCGAGCAACTGCACGAAATGCTGGCCTATGTCTATGACGACCCGCAGGTATTCTTCTTCGACGAGATACAGAACATCCCTCAGTTCGAACTCTTTGTCCGGCGGCTTCAGGATCAGGGGAAAAAGGTGATTATAACCGGTTCCAACGCCTCCCTTCTCAGTAGCGAACTGGGAACCAGACTCACTGGCAGGTACAGGGCCTTCGAGGTCTTTCCCTTTTCTTTCCGGGAGTTTCTGGCCTTCAATGAGGTTTTTCCCGATAAAGACGACCTCTACATCACGGCAAAGAAGGCGAAACTGATGAAACTCTTCGACGAGTACCTGATAAACGGGGGCCTGCCGGAATACCTGAAGAACAGGGACCCAGAGTACATCAGAACTCTATATGACAACATCCTGTACAGGGACATAATCTCCAGATACGCCATCAAGAAGCAGAAAATATTCAAGGAACTGGTGAACATCCTTATGAGCAACATATCCCGCCCCTTTACCTACAACTCGCTTAAAGACGATCTGGGGCTGGCCAATTCCATAACCGTGAAGGAGTACATCTCTTACCTCTCCAACTCGTACATGTTCTTCGAACTCCAGAAGTTCGATTACTCCGTCAGGAAACAGCTGAACGCCCCGAAGAAGATATACACCATGGACCCTGCCTTCAACCGTATCGTGGGCCTCGGATTCACCCCTGACAAAGGAAGGCTGCTGGAGAACCTCGTATTCATCGAACTCATAAGGAGAGGGAAAAGGGTGCACTACTATTCCGGGGAACGGGAGTGCGATTTTGTCATGGAAGGGGAGAGGAAAATAGTTCAGGCCATACAGGTTTCCCATGTTCTCACGGACAGCAACAGAAAACGCGAGGTTGAAGGGCTCGTCGAGGCAGCGCGAAAGTTCAACCTAGAAGAAGGGCTTATCCTCACGCACAATCAGCAGGAGGAGATGACGGTCGATGGCATAAAGGTCAGAGTCATGCCTGTTCTGAAATGGATTCTTGAGAGAGACTGGACAAAGTACTAACTGCCAGTTAGCAAAACACCCTATAAGTGCTAACTACCACTTAGAACCTACTCCATCTTCGGCTCGTACTTCTCTAAGAAGCTCGCATCCACAACCGCGATCTTCTCCTCCTTCGGGGCCGGCTCGATATGGCCGAACCAGTAGAGGACGACGCCGGGGCCGAACAGCTCCACATACGGCTTCAGCTGCCTGCTCATGTTCTTCCTCAGTTCCACCTTGTCGCCGAAGTTGGCCTTGGACTCTATCCACTTTATGGAGTAGCCGTTCATCTTTATCGGCTTCTTCAGCAGGAAGTCCGGGGTCTTCCCGTACCTGCCGCGTATGTCGTTCTCCCTCTCATACTCGATCCCGTGCTCGTTCAGCCACTCGGCCAGCCGGGTCTCGCCCCACTCCCCGCGCCTTCTCTGTATCTCCAGAGCTTCGGGGGAATAGGAATGGTCGTTGGCCAGAACCTCCTTTATCTCCTTCTTCAGGCGGGGGTTCTTTATGGTCTCCGGCTCCTTTATCATCTTCCAGACCTCTTTTCTCCCGTACCCTGCGGTCTTCAGGAGAACCTGTGCCATAAGGACAGGGGGAAAATCGTGCTGCCGGGCCAGAGAGAGGAGGCTCTCCCCTTTCTTCCACCTCTTAACGAGGCCGTCGGCCCTCGCCTTGATCCTGTAGAAGTTTCTGGTGGCGTTCCTCACGGTGCGGTGGCTGTATATTATGAGCGCAAGCTCCTCGGAAATCCCGTATTTTCTGGAAACAGAGGGAATCTTTTCGTAATCGGACAATTCGTTGTATATCCTCATATAATCTTGAACCTTCATGGTCAATCCTCTTTCACTATTTCAACGCAAGCCATACTATTTAAAGCTTGCGGAGGTCGGGCCCCCATCCGCGCAGTGCGTTCATTCTCAATTACACAAATTCGTACCAAAAGCTTCAAATAGAGCACACCCGGTTTTACGCAGAGGTGAAAACATGATAATAGGAAAGGAGATGGAAGATTTCGAGGGAGAAGCGTATTTTCCCACGGACAAGGAGATAAGGAAGATAAAACTCGGCGATTACAGGGGGAAGTGGCTCGTTCTGCTCTTCTACCCGGCCGACTTCACATTCGTCTGCCCCACGGAACTGGCAGACCTTGCAAAGGCGTACGATAAGATCAGGGAGCTCGGGGGAGAGGTGCTGAGCGTAAGTACCGACACCGCATTCGTGCACAAGGCGTGGACGGAGACGGAGCCGCTCCTGAAAGATGTGCGCTTTCCCATGCTGGCCGACCCCACGGGGAAGGTATCCAGACTGTTCGATGTGTACGACGAAGCTACCGGCCTCGCCCTGAGAGGCGCATTCATAATCGGCCCGGAGGGAACGGTGAGGAGCGTGGACATAACCATGTACGATGTCGGGAGGAACATAGACGAAATCGTCAGGAGGCTCAAGGCGTACAGATATGTGGAGGACAACCCCGGAGCGGCCTGCCCCGCACACTGGGAAGAGGGAGACCTGAGCCTGAACATCTCGCTGGACATGGTGGGCCATGTGGCGGACTTCCTGAAGAAATAACGGAGCAAACGATAAATAGCAGTAGGAGGATGCAGTAGAAAAGGTGACCTAAATGAAAATAGAAGAGAAGATATACCTGAAAACCCTGACGGGAATGGTGCTGGGTGGTACCGCACTGAAGAACTACCAGAAGATCGCCGTGATAGGCATGGAACATATCCTGTGCAGTGCCGCAAGTGCCGCGCTGGAGGCCTCCTTCATGCTCACCACCAACGGGAACGCGAGGCACTTCGTGGCGAAAAAAGGAGAGATAAAGGAGATGGTGGGGGACATAGCGGAGTACGACCCCGAGATCGTGGTCATGCTCTTCGCCGAATCACCGGAGCCGGGCCTCAACCGGGAGCTGTTTATGGAGACCATAAAGGAGATGGCGGAGATATCACTGGATTCCGACCTGCTCTTCGAGCCCATGAGCCTCGGGAACGGAACTCTGGCGGAAGCGGTCAAAGAGAGCGAAGTGGCCCGGCACCTGATGGAGATCGAGAGCTTCGCCTTCACCCTCGACCTGGACAGAGGTGAGATGGTGATGAATGTCATCGATATCGACAACACGGAGCTCATGGTGGACGCCATTGAGGAGTACAATCTCACGGTGGAACACACGGTCCTGCTCAACAGGGCCATAAGAGGAAAGAGCCTCAAATGGGTGGAAGAAGGTGAGTGAAATGGCAAAGTGGAGATGCATAGCCTGCGGATACATATACGACCCGGAGATCGGGGACCCCGACGGCGGCATTGAGCCGGGCACGGAGTTCGAGGACATCCCCGAGGACTGGGTCTGCCCGCTCTGCGGAGTGTCCAAGGACATGTTCGAGAAAGTGGACGAATAAAGAAAACCGAAAAACCCTTAAGAAACCCCTTAAAACCATGGAGGAAACGGAGGTAATGACATGATAGATGTGGAAAACATGAAACTGGAGGAACTGCTGGCAATGGCCATACGGGCGGAGATGGATGCGAAGGACACATACGCGAGAATCGCGGAGAAGGTGGACAACTTCGTGCTGAAGGACCGGCTCAAGTTCCTGTCGGCCGAGGAGGAGAAGCACAGGCGGATATTCACCGGGATTCTGAAGAGGAAATTCCCGAACAACAGCGTAAAGATACCTGAGAGCGGGGAGGTTCCCCTGCCCGATGTGAAGTTCGACGACGAAATGGTCCATATCTCCGAGGTGCTGCAGCAGGCCATGGATGCGGAGATGGCGGCCCATGACTTCTATGCGGCCATGAGGGACAGGGCGGAGGACGAAGAGGTGAAGAAGGTGCTGGACTACCTGAGCTCCGCCGAGATGGGGCACTACTACCTGCTGGAAACGGAGATCAAGGCCGTGAAATACGCGGAACTCTTCGACGAGTACAACGAAATGATGCATGTGGGGCCGTAAATAGTCAAGCTGTAAAACTATTTACTTGACTGTCAAGACAACATCAATGGTAAAGTATAAATAGAGGATGTGCTATCGTACCTGTATGAACCACATTCAAAAATGGTTAAAAAACAGGTACGATGCCTTATACAATCAGTTCGGAACCGGGGAATTCACGCGTGAAGATGCAGTAACGGCGCTTTCCGATTATAAAGACGACCCGAAGAAGGTTTCCGCCATACTCTCGGAACTGCGAAAGGCCGGACTGGTGGAAGTGGAGCTCAATCCTGCGGATAACCGGGCCAGAATCTACCGTCTGGTGAAGATAGAGGATATTATCAGGGAATCCCTGAGCCCGGAAGGGGCGGACATGAAGGGAGAAGAGCTCTACGGTCTGCTGAAGAAGGCCGCCGACCTGATAAGGACAAGGGTGGATTACAAGTTCATACTCATTCTTCTGTTCCTTAAAAGATTGAGCGACAAATGGGAGGGGGAATACGAGGCGAAGGTCAGGGAATTGACGGAGATGGGCCTGAGCGAGGAGGACGCGAAAGAGGAGGCGAAGGCGAAAGACTACCACCAGTTCAACCTGCCGCCGGAATACCTGTGGGAGAACCTCAGAAAGGATGTGAAGCACCTGCCGGAGCGGCTTTCCGAGGCGATAAAATACATTGCCGAGATGAATCCGGACCTCAAGGGGATATTCGACACCATAGAATTCACATCGTTCACCGGAAACCCGGAGAACCTCATCATACTCAATCAGTTAATGGAGCTGTTCAGCTCGAAGAAACTGCACGACACCTCTTCCGATATTCTGGGAGATGCCTACGAATGGGTGCTGAGATACTTCGCACCGCAGAAGGCGAAGGAAGGGGAGGTTTACACACCGAGGGAGGTCATAGACCTGCTGGTTGAGGTGCTGGCTCCCGAACCCGAGACGAGCGTTTATGACCCCACATCCGGCTCGGGCGGGATGCTCATCGGCGCCTACAAGTATGTGGAGAGGGAATACGGCAGGGAGGGAGCGAAGAAACTCTTCCTGTACGGTCAGGAGGTGAATCCCACGACATACGGCCTCTGCAAGATGAATGTTTACATGCACGACATAGGAGACCCGAAGATAGAAAGGGGGGATACGCTTCTTTATCCGAAGTTCAGGGACGAGAACGGAGGGCTCAAAAGGTTCGACAGGGTCATAGCAAACCCGCCGTGGAATCAGGACGGATACGGCGAAGAGACCCTCAAAGAGGGAGAGTTCTACAAAAAGAGGTTTTCATACGGCTACCCTCCGAAGCAGTCCGCGGACTGGGCGTGGATTCAGCACATGCTGGCCAGCACGAAGGACGGGGGGAAGGTGGGGATAGTGCTGGATAACGGCGCGCTGTTCCGCAGCGGAAAGGAGAAGACCATACGGAAGGGAGTGCTGGAAGACAACCTTCTGGAGTGCGTGATCCTCCTTCCGGAAAAACTCTTCTACAATACCGGAGCGCCGGGGGCCATTCTGGTGTTCAATAAGGCGAAGGACGCAGAGAGAAGGGATAAAGTGCTCTTCATAAACGCCGCTCAGGAGTTCGTAAAGCACCCGGATGTGAGAAAACTGAACATGCTCGGCCCGGAGAACATACGGAGGATTGCGGAGGCCTACCGGGACTTTGCGGAGGAGGAGGGATTCTCCAGAGCCGTGCCGATGGAGGAGATCAAGGAGAACGACTACAATCTGAATGTGACGCTCTATGTGTTCCCGGAGGAAGAGGTGGAGGATATCGATGTGAATAAGGAATGGCGGGAACTGCGGGAGATAGAGGAGAGGATTTCACAGGTCGAGGAGAGAATAGAGGGGTATCTGGAGGAGCTGGGATGAGGAAGGATGTTCTCGATATGCTCATATCTCAGGGCGAGGGCTACAACATAGAGTTCAAGAGGTCGTTCTCCTCTGGCCTATCAAGGGAAATATGCGCCTTTGCCAACGCCAGCGGAGGTAAGATACTTCTCGGTGTGGCGGATTCCGGGGAGATAACCGGAATAAAGGCGGGGAACGAACTGAAATCCAGAATACAGGACATGGGCAGAAACATTGACCCGCCCATAGAGCTTAAAATTCACGATGCGGACAGTGTTCTGGTGATCGAGGTCCCCGAGGGAAAGAAAAAACCGTATTCCGCAGCCGGCAGGTTCTATATCCGACAGGGGCCGAATTCGCAGCAGCTCTCAAGGGACGAGATTAAAGACCTTTTCAGGAAGGAAGGGGTGCTTCTTTTCGACGACATGCCCAACGAGAAATTCGACACGGAGAGGGATATCAATGAGGGGGTATTTACCCGATTTCTCAAAACTTCCGGCATAAGCGAGGTGATGAAAAGGGAGAGAATACTGGACAACCTTCAGCTCACGGAAAACGGAAGAATGAAAAACGCAGGAGTGCTTCTTTTCTGCAGGGATGTCCGGGAGTTCTTCATCAGCGCCACGATAACATGCGTTCTTTACAGGGGATACGACAGGTATAAGATACTGGACAGGAAGGAATTTCACGGGGATATTATGTCCAACTTCGAAAGGGCCTTTATCTATCTTCAGGAGCATCTGGACACGGAATACATAATAAAAGGAGGCGTTAGGGAGGAGAGGCTCGAACTTCCGGAAGAGGCCATACGCGAGGCCCTTCTGAATGCCATAGCCCACAGAGACTATTTCTCCACGGCAAACATACAGGTTTCCATCTTCAAGGACAGGGTGGAGATAAGCAATCCGGGGGGACTCATAGGAAATATGACCGTTACGGACCTTTACGAAAGAAGCGTTCCGAGGAATCCCCTGCTTTTCGGCCTCATGCAGAGGATGGGACTGGTGGAAAGAGTTGGCTCCGGGCTTGTGAGGATAAAAAAGGCCATGGAAGAACACGGCCTCTCCGAACCGGAGATAAAAGCGGACAGGGAATGGTTCGTCATGAGATTCATACGGGCTGAGAGAAAAGAGGGGACTACCCAAAAAACTACCCAAAAAACTACCCAAAAAATACTCGCACTGATAGAGGCAAACCCGAAAATAACAAGGAAAGAGATGGCGGCCATGCTCGGAATAACCGAGGACGGTGTGAAATACCATATAGACAAAATGAGGAAAGAAGGCCTAATAAAGCGTGTCGGCGGAAAGAAAGGGGGCCACTGGGAGATAAGGGAGGTGGAGAAATGAAGGATGCTGGACCCATGCGGGCCTCTCGCAAACATGGAGGAGATGGCAGATGAGAGAAGAGGGGGAAAAAATCCCGGAACATGAGACTGAGACCGTCGAATTTAAGAAGAGCTTCGGGAAAGAGGCGATAATAGCGGTTACTGCCATGGCCAACTCAAAAGGCGGGCAAATCTTCATAGGTGTGAATGACAGCGGTGAAATATCTGGCGTTGCGGTTGGGAAAGAAACGCTCAATAAGTGGCATAATGAAATAATGCAGGGAATAGAGCCGAAAATAACGCTGGGAATGGAGAAGGTAAGTATCAACGATAAGAAGATTGTGGCCATTACCGTTCCCGAAGCACCTATAAAGCCGGTATCGTACAGGGGCAGGTACTACATCAGAAGGAACAGCAGCAACAGGCAGATGAGCCCTTCCGAGGTGGCGGAACTCCATCTTTCATCCACCGGTTCAAGCTGGGATTCCGTGGAAAGTCACTTTGATATATCGGATATGTCCCGCGAGAAAGTAGAGAGATGCATGGAAATCTCGGGGAAAGCAGGAAGAAGGCGTTTTAAAGAGGACTGGCTCACCGTATTGAAGAAGATCGGGCTTGTCAAAAACAGGCCCACATGGGCAGCAGTGCTCCTTTTCGGAAGCGATGAAAAGACCTTTCTTTCGCAGGCCTCCGTTCATTGCGGGAGGTTCAAAGGGAGCCGCACCAACATACTGGATGATGTAATGCTCGAAGGCGACCTCATAAATCAGGTGGAGGAAGCCATGGATTTCATCAAAAAGCACATCTCCGTGAGATACGAGTTCACCGGCGAGGCCAGAAGAAAAGAGGTGTGGGAGTACCCGCTGGATGCGCTGCGGGAAGCCGTGATAAACGCCATCGTTCACCGGGATTATACCATAAATTCCACGGTCTATGTGGAGGTGTATGATGGCAGGATAGAGATCGTGAGTCCGGGGAGATTGCCACCCGGTCTGGGACTGGATGAGCTGTACTCCGAAGAACATCGGTCGGTGATAAGGAACAAACTCATCGCTCAGGCCTTCTATGATACAGGTTATATCGAAAGATACGGGAGCGGGACAACAAGAATAATTGAATTATGCAGAGAGAACGGCCTCCCTGAGCCTGAATTCAGGGAATCGGGCATGTGGTTCGGCATCGTTTTCAGGAAGGATATCTACAATGAGGAATACCTGAGGTCTCTGGGACTCAACGAGAGGCAGATAAAGGCGGTGTTGTATGTGAAGGAGAAAGGAAGGATAACGAACAGGGAATACCGAGCCCTCGGAGAAGTATCGAACAAGACGGCATACCTAGAACTCACAGAACTCGTAAATCTTGGAGTTTTGACCTCTATAAAAAGAGGAAGAGAGTCCTCTTATGTGCTTAGAAGTGGCGGTAATGATCAGGTAACGGAGAGGTAATGAAAGTAATGCTTAGGTAATGAAAAGGTGAAGAGATGAAAAATATGCAGGTAATAAAACAGATGGTGAATGCCTCACAAACGCCCCGCAACAGGCGAAGAACAGGGAGAAAAGGCCGGAGGTATGAACTTGTGCATAACGGACATTTATCGGACACATATCAGACATTTATCGGACATCCTGAGGCCATAACAGGCATGGTGAAGAGTGGCAGACCCATGCGGGCCTTTCGCTTGCACCTCAAGGTACAGGGCCGCTTGCATGGACTTACCCACCGGATAGGGAGAGATAAGGGGATATTTAAGGATTCCTTCGGGGCGTGGTGATATATGGGAGATAAAAAAGCGGACAGGGTGGAGAAGGTATTCGAGGAACTTAAAGGAAAGGGACTAATATCTGAGAAAAGGCATCTTAAAAAGAAAAATATTAGAAATTTTCGGGCCAGATTCATATTGAATAGGATATACTACGATCCCGTGTTTACTTCTCTGGATGAAAAATCCATAAGGTTCATCCTCTTACATGAAGAAGGGCATTTAAGGTTAAAGCAAAAGAAACGGCCATCAAAAACAGATGAATACGAAGCGGACTTCTGGGCCGCCGAGCAGATGATAATTTTCTACGGAGACAGAGAACCCCATAAAACTCTTGAAATGGCGTTAGAAAAGGCTGATGGCATGAGAAAAAAGCGCAAATCTAGGATCTGGAAGAGAAAAGCTGACAGCCACCCCAGTACAGAAGAAAGAAGAAACTATGTTAAAAGAAGGCTGGAAAAATCAGAGGTGAGAACATGGAACATCTCCTAAGTCTGGCCTCCATACCATTGATATTTTCGGAGGGATGATATGACAGAACAAAAGAAAACAAAACCACTTGGCGAGCTACCCGAAAACTGGAAACTTGTGAAGCTTGAAGAAGCTGTAAAAGAAACCAAAAACGGCTTTGCCAGCGGAAAAAGGGACGAAAACGGCATAGTGCAGATAAGAATGAACAATGTTACAACAGATGGGAGATTAATATTCGATTCATATTTGAAAGTTCCTGAGCCTGAAAACCTTGACTTCTGGCTTTTACAAAAAGGAGATTTTCTATTTAACAATACCAACAGTTATGACCTTGTAGGGAAATCGGCCATATTTACAGAAGCTCCTTTTCCATGCACATTCAGCAACCATTTCACAAGAATAAGATTCAAAGAGGATATGGCCCTTCCCGAAATAATCCTCTATCATTTCCTTATGCTCTGGGAAAAAGGATACTTTAAATCCGTAGCAATACGCCATGTTGGACAATCTGCCGTTAATTCCAAATACCTTTTAAAACTTAAAATCCCCCTCCCCCCTCTCCCCGAACAGCGCAAGATAGCCGAAATCCTTTCCACGGTGGACTCTGCGATCCAGCAGGTCGATGAATCCATCGCGAAGTCGGAGAGGCTGAAGAAAGGCCTGATGCAGGACCTGCTGACGAAGGGGATAGGGCACACGGAGTTCAGGGAGACGGAGATCGGAAGGATTCCGGAGGAGTGGGAGGTGGTGAGGCTTGGGGATGTTGGAAAACAGAGAAAAGAAACGATAATCCCAGACGGAGAGGAGGAATCCTTGTATGTTGGGCTTGAACACATAGAACCGGGAAAACTTCATCTTAGCCAGATAGGAAGCAGTTACGAAGTAAAGAGTGCCAAATTCAGATTTAAAGAGAGAGACATCCTTTACGGAAAACTTAGGCCATATCTAGATAAGGCAATAATCTCAAACATTAGTGGAATCTGTTCTACAGACATTTTAGTGATAACCGCAGATGAGAGAAGAACTGTTCCCGAATTTTTGATTTATTTGTTCCACTCTTCGAGGTTCATAAAACACGCTACAACAACGATGACAGGAACGAACCATCCCCGTACTTCATGGAAGTCCATAAGTAAATTTAAGCTCCCCCGTCCCCCTCTCCCCGAACAGCAGAAAATAGCGGAGATTCTGAGCGCAGTTGATGAGAAGATAGAACTGGAGAAGGAGAGGAAAGCGAAACTGGAGCGGGTTAAGAAGGGGCTGATGAACGATTTGCTGACAGGGAGAAAGAGGGTTAAAGTAGGTGAGGAGGTGTAAAATATGGAATTAATCTATTGGCTGATACTGTTAGGGGTGGGTTTTATACTGTGTGTGATTGGGGATTATGAAGATGAGGATATTTTAGTCTGGATAGGCGCAATAATTCTATCGGTCGCCTTGATCGGGGTAGCAAAAGATTTCTTTCTATTCTTGCTCTTATCCGGTCTGGCACTTCTCGGAACATATGTTTATTACATTATGGAAAAAGATTTAGGATTTACGGCGGCACTGGTTCTATTTATGATTTACTGGGGTGCTCTCTTTGTGGTAATTTCTATATTCGATCCTACTTCCTATAACATCTATCCTTGGCTTAGCTATTTAGG
>Ga0190313_1000436_pt1 | contig 25272 bp, 28 predicted proteins | sample 4870071011_MG_FD_169989 | JGI IMG/M metagenome (GOLD analysis project Ga0190313, IMG submission 169989) | Hydrothermal vent sediment bacterial communities from Southern Trench, Guaymas Basin, Mexico - 4870-07-10-11_MG | ecosystem: Environmental > Aquatic > Marine > Hydrothermal vents > Sediment ... | reverse complement strand
GCGTTTTTTCAACAGGTTCGAATGTGTCTGCAACACCCTCTCCTAGCCAGGCTCTTATCCCTGCTTTTTCTACAGCCTCAGCTGTCTTGTTCTCATGGAAGTACATGTCCACAAAACCAGTGGTTCCGCTTTTGAGCATTTCAATAATCCCCAGCAGGGAATTCCAGTACACGAAATCAGGGTTCACTTTCTCTTTCTCCGCAGGCCAGATGTGTTCTTCTAACCACTCCTGTAAGGGAAGATCATCCGCAATTCCTCTGAATCCGGTCATGGCAATATGGGTATGGGCATTCACTAGCCCTGGAACAAGAAGGCATCCTTTCCCGTCCAGCACGTGTTCATGCTCTCCTTTAATGTTCTTTCCCACTTCCACGATTCTGTTTCCTAAAATGCTGACGCTTGCTTTCCGTCCCCAAGGTAGCATAACGTCCTTTATTAGTATGCTCACATTATCTCCTCCACTTTTCCTTCTGGCGTTTTCTCTGCAAAAACCTGCGCGCTAAAAACGTATACCCGTGTATCATGTTCTATCCACGCGTTCGCTTCCAAACCTGCTTTCAGACAAGTTTCTGACAAGAACTCTTCAGGAGTCATGCCGTACTCTACTGCAACCTGAGGAAGCAGCAGCCCCGAATTCATCCCCTTTTTCACTATAATGCCATGCTTTCCCACAACAATGTGCTCTGGCCTTTCTTCTGGCTTGCAGTCAAGCCGCTCTGGTTCTGAGAGCACGCTTACTTCTATGACTATCTCCTCTTTCTCCAGGTCAACAGGTAAGAACCTCGGGTCACCGAAAGCAGCTGCTCTGGCAGCTTCTTTTACCGTTTCTATCAAGGGCCTTTCAGGGTAAGGAAATCCTATACACCCTCTTAGAACATGATCTGGATAAGTGTTTACTGTGACAAATATCCCTCTTTTTTCGTTAAGCCAGTTTCTAGGATGCTCTTTTTCTTCAGACATTATTGCCTCTCTGGCTATTTTAACAAGTTCTGTTCCCTGTTCCAGCGAAAGCATGTTAATGATACTTTACGCTCGTTTTTAAGGTTTAACTGGAGTAAACTGCAGGGTTTTTGCAGGCGTTTAATCATGTTTTGACCCTCACTCTTTTCCATGGCTCCTGTAATACAGGCCATACTAATCGGCTTGGCGTTGAATGGCCTTCTTTCAGTTTCAGACTATCAGTCAAGAATAACAGAACTCAACACACCGCCCAACATTCCCGCAAGCCTGCAGGCGTACGACGCTCCTGGAAAAGAGTACTACCTGCAAAGCCTGTCAAAAGCATGGTATGATGCAGAAAACGCGAAGAACGAGACCAGGGACATGCTGGCCTTGTACCTGAAAGAAGCTGAAAGCAGCCTGTTCTTGTCAAGCTACTGCAAAGCAAAGTTAGAACAAGTGTATTATGATGCTTCCCAGGCGTTCAGCGGCATGGCCGTGTTGATCGAAAAAGATGCTGAAGTGCTTGAAGAAATGGGGGTAGCAGACCAAGAGTATTCGGGCAAGGCCAAACCAGTTTACCTTGATCTAAAGGAAACAGTAAAAGCAGTGAAAGAAGCAGGCTCCAACAAGATGATGCTCGGAGAAAACGCTGAAAAAGTTAGGAAGGACCTTAACCTCGCTTCGGCAGGAGGCAACGTGTACAATACTCTTGTAGGATACCCTGATTCTTTGTTCACACTGATGTTCTCGCAGCATAAAAGGTTTCTCCATGCCTTGCAAGAAATAGAAGCAGAGTACAAGCAAGAAAAGCAGACTTCAGAAGAACTCAGCACAAGACTCAGTTACAGGGTAAAAGAGTACGAGAGTAATGCCCTTGACATGGTGGTGTGGGACTCGCTGCCCTTAGAACAGCGTGAGATATCATCATCAGGAAACATGAGCGTTAAACAAGCATACTACATTGCAACATCCTGGTTAGCAGCGCATGACGGAAGAATGAAAAAATTCTCAGTGATGTACGCGAACGGGAGGAAAGCAAAGGCAATAATCCTTCTGCATGGTTACAACACTAATGCTTCCAGCATCCTGCTTTCTTTGGAGGGCGCGCTGCAGCAAGCGGTTGAAACAGAGCCGGTCCTGCGCGCGCAAGCCAGGCAAAAGTTTTCTCAAGCAAACCCGGAAAGCGCATTATACCCACTTGCAAAACAGGTTTGCTCAAGTACGAGCAGAAAGCTGGGAGAGCGAATAAACCTGCTGAAAAAATGCATAACCTTTTCAGAAAAAACACACTCCACACCAGACCAGGAGAAAAAGCTTGCTGAGAAACTATGCGCTTCCCTCAGGTCTGTGGGCATCGAATGCAAGCCAGATTGGCCTGATGACTCAAGCCCTGACTCCAGGGGAATACTCAAAAACCGCTTGAGAGGGATGCAAGAAAAACTGGAAGAATACAAGGAGATAGCAAGACAACTTTCAGCCAAGGCATGGGAAAAGTACTACACACTTAAAACAGCAGGTGCAAGCGAAGAGTTCCTTGACAGAATACACTACCGGCTTTTGAAAGCAGACCAGTCCGACCTTGATGATAATATAGGAAACATCATCAAAGAATACCAGGACATCCTGCTGGACCTGGATAAACAGCTGGCCACTATCAGTTCAGGGTATTCACTGCTGCTTCCGACAAATCCCCTCCCCTGCAGTGCCGAAACATACATCAACGCAACAATCATGTTCACAGGCCCAAAAACCACAGCGTACCAAGCAAACATCAAGCTTCCTCCAGGTCTGTTCTTTCCTGACAACTCTCAGGAAAAACATTTCTCAAGTGCAGAGAAAGCGGTTAACATCAGCCTACTCGCGCGCCCAGAATGCAAGGTGATCAGGAACGAGCAAGTAAAGGCAGACAACGAAAAAGTGTACTACGAGAAAGAGTACCAGATAACGTCTCCTCTGCCCGTGATACTTCCTGAAGGAGAAACTGCTGTTAGCAAGGCAACGGTTTTGTACACCAAGCCATGCTGGCTTATTTCACAGTCTTCAAGAACAGATCAGGTGTTCAGGATAAGGGTAATCAACCCAGGAGCCAGTCTGAAGAACATCTTGTTATCGTATCCAGTAGAAGCAGATGTTGAGTCATGCAATTCATGCATACAACACGATGGCAGAATCCTGTTCCTAATATCTTCTTTGAATCAGGGAGAGGTCAAAACACTGGCAGCGGTTCTTTCAGCTCCTGCTGAAACCACCACAACAGAATACACGCCCACAATAATCAACGGGGACCAGCCACCTGCCGATAAACCAGAGTATTCGTTTACCAGCCAGCCTGAGTACACTGATTTTGCCGTGCAGTCTCTTCTTAAGCCCGCTCCTGACACACCAGCTCCTATCACCCGGCCTGAAGTAAAACCAATAATAGAAGAACCAGTAATTGAAGAACAGCAAGCAGAAGAGTCTGCCCTAAAGCCCTCTGAGGGCTCTGAAAAAGAAGAGGATAAAACTTCTCAGGAAAAAACAGAATCCAATAACTACTCCTACTACGCGGTTCCATTGGGCTTTGCAGCGTTCTCGTTTTTCATGCTGAAGAAACAGAACAAGAAAAAGCTTGTAAGGAGAACACTATGAATACCTTAATAATATTCCAAGGAGACTGCCGGCTGATAATAGAGCACGAGAACGCCAGCGGGGAGTACAGGATCACGTTAAACAGGAAAGAAATCACGTGCAAGAGCATAAAAGAACTTAAGATGAAGGTGAGAGACACAATTCCGTGGGGGCTTGTTAGTGAAGTTTTATCTTGTGATAGACATGATCAGCAACAGCAGGATCAGGTGTCTTGATCCTCCTGTGAGAGTAAGGATTGTGAAACAATTAAATTACTTGACTGAGTTCAAGAAAACATGAAAGGACTTTCTCCAATCATAGCGATGGTACTGTTTATTGCAATAACCGTGATTGCAGGCATTTCAGTGTACTACTGGGTGCTTCCGTACGCTGAAAAACCTGTTCTTCCTGACACGGTCTACCGGTCTCTGATAGTCCAGTCATGTGAAGGGAACGTTATACAGGTTAAGAACGGGGGCGCGCTTGTTATCCGGAACACTAACTTCACGGTGTACAATTCTACTGGAGGGGAAGTGGCTTGGTTCTACGTGTCTGAACTTGATGTGGGCGAGACATCATACTTTGACATGAACGCGTCACTTCCTGGCAGCAGAGAGTACACAATAAGCCAAACAGGGTATCAGTCGGTCAGTTTCCCCTGCTGAGAAAATAGTCTGAAAAGTCTATTCTCTTCTGTTTTCCTGCACGCCCTTTTGCTATTCTCAAGCATTCTTCTACTACCTGTTCGACCGTCTTTCCTGTGGTGTCCACCTCGTACACTCTTTTTTGCCCGTATTCTTCTTCTGCCCGGATTGTGCAGTAGTCAAGGGCTTCTGCTTCCATGTTATCCCTTAGTTTTTTGTCAGAATAACCTCTGTCTGAGAGCCTTTCTTTTATAACATCTGGCCTTGTTCTAAGCACTATAACAAGGGAGTCAGGCACCTTTACCTCGCACGCAAGATGCCCTTCTATTATCACGTTCTCTTCTTTTGACAGCGCTTTTTTCAGCTTGTTTAGGTCTGCGACCAGTTCTCCTTCAATCTCTCCTGAGTAGAGTTTTTTCTTTTTCATGTAATCTGTCAGGCTGATTACAGGCATTCCCAGCTTTTTCCCAAGTGCCCTGGCAACAGTTGTCTTTCCTGTTCCAGGAACGCCGGTTATAACAAGCCTCAGAACCATCAGAAAACATACTCCCTAATCCTATAAATAAGTCATCAGGAAAAGGGTTTGAGAGGATCTTTATGATCCCCTCGGTTTAGGTGAGCCATCCTCTTTAGCATTTATCATTATGCGCAGGTAATATAAAAATATTACTATTAAACATCCAAATCCCTGGTGGTTTATAAACCAATCAAGCATATTATTTGACATTTGTCCAAAAATCACATGTTTTTTTAAACATACTTCTCCAACTTGGCTTGCTTTTGGTTAGAGCCATCTATCTGTGTTGTTTCTGATATCTTGTAACTGATTCTCTTGAACTCCAGCCCTTCTTTTTCAAGAAACTTTCTGGCGTGCTCTGTTATTTCAGGAGCGCACAAGATCCCTCGCACGTTCTGCCCCTTTCTTTTCTGCACTTCTTCCACGTACCTTTTTAGTTGTGAAACCGCATTAAGCCCTGCTTTTCTTCTTTTCACTTCTATTAGCACGATGTTGCCCTGCTTGTCTTCAGCCCAGATGTCGACCATTCCTTTTGGCAAGAACCCCTCTCTTTTGACAGCCTTCATTCCCGTTTCTATTACTTCAAGGTCTTGTGAAAGCGCGTCTGATATGTGGGTTTCAATGCCCCTGACAACAGACCTGCTGTTATCATGCAAGTTTAGGGCGCGCAGCAGGATTATCCTGTTAAAGAATACTGAAAGAGTATCTTCACCATTTTTCCCGGTTATTATCAGCTCGTTTCCATCGTACTCTACTTTGAATTTGGTCCCTGTCTTCTGGTAGTTCACAGGAGGTGTCTTAGATGGCTGATGAACAAGGAACGTTCCATCCGGTTTTATTAGCACTATTCTTTCACCCGTGCCCAGTTCTGAAACAGCCCTTCCAGAATAAAGAACCCTGCAATTTCCCACGATGATTATTGTTTTCTTTGCTTGCAGGCTCTTCTCTATTTCCCTCTTTTCTGAAAGCATGATTCATTCTTCTGAATCCTGCTTATATAAAATCGGGCGAAAGCCTTAAAAACAGTGCCAAGAGAACATATCTGGAGGCGTTTTTTTGTTCAAGAGGAGCATGTCAGAACCTGAGAAAGAGCTTTTCGCAAGGATATGCATGCCAGCATATTCCCTTCCAGAAGACGTTAAAGGCAGACTACTCTACGCTATGAATAAGAAGAAGACGCCTGATAACCTGCTTAGGGAGGCATTTCCTGAAGACTACGACAGGATTATGTCAACGGTTATCCTGGAGAAGAGCAGGTTTTCCATAAAGCCCAGGCCTGATCTTATCGTAAAATACTTCCTAGAGTACCATAACAAGGAGCAGCCGTGCAAAGTAGAAGCAGGAAAAGTAGTGGGATTCAGGGCAGAGAGGAAAGGAAAAGAGAACAGTCTGACCGCGAGAGTCGTGCTTGATTCAGGTAAGACAGTGTACGCTGTAACGAGAATTGCTCCTGGGATGACTACACGGATAAACCTTAATGACCGTGTACTAGTCCACAATAAGGTAGTGTGTCATGTTCTTGAATAACTCGGAAGAGGCTAAAGTAGCGATTGTGTCCTTTGGCAATCCTCTCAGAGAAGATGACGGTGTGCCTGAAAAGATTGCTAGGGATCTTGAAAAAGAAAGGTTTCTTAACGCAGACTACTACTATGGAGAGCCGTTGAACTATCTGGGAAAGCTGATGTCCTATGACTTGGTTTTTATACTGGACTCTGTTCTTTCTCCCAGCCCCGAGGGCACTGTTAAAGTCTTCAGCCCAGGGGACGTGTCAGCAGCCGGGCTTTCAACGCATTCTGTTTCAGTGCCCTTCGTGAAAAAAGCGCTTGCAGGGATACAGGTTTACATTATAGGAATAGTCGTGAAGAACAGAGGGTACAGGGATTCTCTTTCAGACAGTTTGCGCGACAAGTATCCTATGATACTGTTGAACGTAAAAGAGGTTATGAAATCCTGTTTTTGAGGTTCTCTTTTCTTGTGCTGGCGTATTCAAACTCTCTGGAAAAAGAGATGGACTTGGGTTTTGTTGGACAGACGTCCCTGCATAGGCCGCACAGGATGCATTTTCCCATGTCAAATTCTATCTTTCCCTTCTCGTGGAAAGTGATCGCTTTTGTGGGACAGTTTCTTTCGCAGAGCCTGCACCCTATGCACGTCTTAGGATGGTACACTATCCTGCCTCTGAACAAAGGATATGGTTCTTTTTTCTGCTTCGGGTAGTTTTCAGTGACCGGCCTTCTGAAAAGCCATCTTAGTGCTTCTATTTTCAAGCCCATCCGCTCACCCATATTACTCTTAACAGGTCAATAACCGCCAGTATGAGCGCGGCAAGGACATACCATGTGGTAACGTGCAAAGTGAAACGCGGGGTAGTGGCATCAGAATACGCCATCGCCATGAACAGTATCACAAAGCTTACTGCAAAAAAGAGCATGTTGTCTCCTGCGAAAAGTGCTGAAACCAGGCTCAGGAAAAGAAACCTTTTCATCATCTCCCCAAGATCAAGGAAAAACAGTGCTTTCCCAGAGTACTCTGTGCTTACTCCTGGAAGTATCTCGCTTTCAGCAGCCCCTGTGTCAAACTGTGTTACCTTGTTCTCAACAAAGATGACTGCTATTAATGCAACCGCGGACGGCAAAAGGTAGATCACGCTCAAGGGCTTTACTCCAGAAATAGTTAGTGTCCCTGAATACACTACAAAAGACAACAAAGCAGCTGCCAGAGCAGTCTCGTATATCACCATCAACCTCATCTCTCTCATGCTGGCAAGCATGCCGTAAGGAGAGTCCGAGCTTATTCCTGCAAGCACGTAGAACGCGCTCGAGAGAACTGTGATGTACAAGAGGAAAATAAAATCGTACTCGAACGACAGGATATGAAATGGCACTATCAAAAGCCCGATGAGTACCGTCACGGTGTAAAAGAAAGGAGAGATCAGAAAGAACCAGTCATTCTTTGTTTTTACGCGTCTTTTGTTCCAGAGTTTACGCAGGTCATAAAAAGGCTGGACTACCGGCGGCCCTTTCCTACTCTGCATTCTTGCGATGGTCTTTCGGTAAAAACCCTCCAACAGAACAGCAGCGGCCGGCGATAATACCCAAAGAAATAGCATTACTGACTGCAAGCATATCTCCTCCTGAATTCGTTTTCCTTCAGTTCAGACACTTTCCCGTTTTTTTCAACAAGGATCCTTTCCAAGCAGGAGAAGCAGGGATCGAGTGAAGCAAGTATAACTGGAACGTCTCCAACAACCACTCCCTGCAACAGTTCTTCCGCGAGCTTCATGTATGAAAAACTGGGCGTCCTAACTTTTGCTCTTTCTATCAGATTATTCTTAAAACGAAGGTAGTAGAAAAGTTCTCCTCTTGGAGCTTCAACCCTCCCGTATCCTTCACCATCCACCCGTGACAAGGATGCTACTGGTATCTTTTCTTCAGGAAGGTTTGACAAGACTTGTTCTACTATGCTTGCTGACTCAAGCACTTCCTTCATCCTAACCTTGAACCTTTCAAAAGAGTCTCCTTCTTTTCCGACAACAGTCTTAAACTTCACCTTGTTGTACCAGTCGTACGGGTCATTCTTCCGGGTGTCCACGTCAATGCCTGATGCTCTTGCTATGGGCCCGGTAAGCCCCCATGATTCAGCCATGTTTTTAGGTATTATTCCAACATTCTTGAGTCTTGAGATCACAACCTCTTCTTTCACACAGTCATCATAGTACTCCCTTGCTTTTTTCTTTACTTCCTTTATTCTTTGTAGTATGAAGTCAGGATCTTCTTTTTCCATATCATACCGGAGCGTGCGTATCTTGTTTATGTTATGATGCACTCTTCCTCCTGTTATTTTTTCGAAGCAGTCAAGGACCTTTTCCCTTTCCCTCCAAAAGTAGTCGAAAAGAGTCTCGAGCCCGATCTCGTGCATCATCATCCCTGCCCACAGCAGGTGACTCTGCATTCTCTCAAGCTCGAAGAGAACTGTTCTCAGGGCCTTTACCCTTTCAGGCGCGTCGTAGCCAAGAATGTTTTCCACAGTCCTCACGTATGCTCTCTCGTGGCTTATGCTGCATATCCCGCAGATTCTTGAGGCAACGTACAAGGCCTGGTCAGGGTTTTTTCCTTCAAGAAGGTACTCTACTCCTCTGTGAGTGTATCCTGTTACCATTCGTACTTTGCGCACTTCTTCCCCTTCAAGCGCAAGCTTTAACAGGATAGGCTCTTTTACTGCAGGGCTTTGTGGTCCGATGGGCATAACAAAATCATGCATTCTTTTCCCTCCTCATGGGTGGTTTTTGATCCCAGTCTTCAGGCAGGAAGAGCTTAAGATGAAGGTTCTTGTTTCCCTGAAACTCCACACCGTAAAAGTCATGTATCTCACGCTCATAAAAGTCTGCTGGAGGAAATAGTTCTGACACGCTTTTCACGACAGGATTGTTTTTTTCAACGTTCACGTCCGTGAACGTCACTCCTTTTCCACGCTCATCAAAAAAGTATCTAAGGCGGAATCTTTTCCCAAGATCATCGCACACTATCGCGATAAGCCTATCCTTTTTTACCTTTTCTTCTATTTTCAAGTATCTCAACTCCTTTTAGTATTCCGTCTATGATTGCTTCTGGCCTTGGCGGGCATCCTGGCACGTAAACGTCAACAGGAACTATCTTGTCAAGGGGTCCTGCGTGATTGTACGAGTCAGCGAATACTCCTCCGGATATCGCGCATGATCCTACTGCCACAACCGCTTTCGGGCTTGCCATCTGCTCGTACACTGTTTTTATTCTGCTGGCGTTCTTTTTGTTTACCATTCCCTCCACAAGAAGAATGTCTGCGTTACGCGGGCTGTGTTTGATCAGTATCCCAAGCCTTTCAACATCATACCGAGGGGTGACTGTTGCAAACACCTCCAGATTGCATCCGTTACAGCCAGCTCCATGAAAAACGAACACCCACGGGGATCTTTTGAATATCATATTACCATCACCAGTAATGATAGTAGGGCAAGGGAAGCAAGTACGGCTGCAAGTTCCCATGATTCAAAGAACGCTTCGTACTTGTCCGGAAGTGTTTTTCCCACGCTCTTTTCTCCGCCCAGGTATACTGCTACACTTTCTCTTCTGCTCACACCAGCCACCCCAACACAGTCTCTTGGATTCCTGGGACAATTCCCAGCAAGATCACTATCACGGCGAGCGTTCCTGCAAAAGCAAGCCTAAGCCGGTCGCTTTTTTTCTTTCTTCCCGGGCCCACCAGCAGGTAGTACGCTATCTTGTAGTACATTATGAACAGGATCATTGCAAGGAAGATGCCAAGAAGAGTTATTGAAGGGCTTAGTTCAAATCCTTTTGTGAAAAGAGCCCACTCTGATACAAACATGTTAAACCCAGGCAGCCCTGCCAGAGAAAGGCAGGCGATCACCGCGAACAGGTCAGCCCACTTGCTCACGAACCAGCTTCCTGTCAGGTCGCTGACATACTCCTTTTTTCTTGCCACCATCCCTATTCCCAGGAACAGCAAAGAGCCTGCAATCGCATAGTTGAACACCTGCACTGTCTTGAGTATGCCGGGATTTCCTAGCGCGAAAGCCACGCTCAGGTCCAGTGCAACAAAACCCAGTTGCGCCAGGTTACTCAGCGCAAGGAACCGGTACAGCTTAGGTTCCAGGATCCCGTAGATGGCAACTGCTGCTACTGCTAGTGCAAATATGACCGCGGTCTGTCTTGTTCCAGGAAGCAGCCCGTGCTCGTAGTACCACAACAGGGAACTTGAAACCAGCACAGCAGAAAGAAGGTTCGCCTGAGAGAATAACGCGTACTTCTTTATTCTTGGGGACAGGACCGCTACACCGATCCCAAGCACTCCAAGAGGAGAGTTCATCAGAATTAATGCCGCTGCTGCTGAAAGCACCAAGATCAATGCATCTTCCTTCTTTTCCACGAGCATGAGGTTGGCCGCGGTTACTATCCCGGTAAGCAGTGCCCAGAACATGAATAGTAAAACAAGAACCAGGTTAATAAAAGTTGGTTTAGGGGTAGTACCTGTTGACTGTTCTTGGGAACGGGACCACGTCTCTTATGTGGGGCAAGTTCAGGACCCATTTCAGCATTCTTTCTGTTCCCAAGCCAAATCCTGAGTGTGGCACGGACCCGTACTCCCGCAGGTCCACGTACCACTTATAGTCATTTGGGTTGAGCCCGAATTTCCTGATCTTTTCTTCAAGCAGGTCCTTCTTCCAGATTCTTTCGCTTCCACCTATTATTTCCCCGTGGCCTTCTGGAGCAAGCATGTCTGCTGCTTTTACTTTGCCTGGATTGTTTTCATCTGGCTGCATGTAAAACGCTTTCATGTCCTCTGGGAACGAGTGCAAGAACAAGGGTTTATCAAGCCCTTTAGTTAACGCTTCTTCATGAGGCGCTCCAGGATCTTCACCGTACTCTATTTCCAGCCCTTTTTTCTGCAGTTCTGCTACTGCTTCATCATATGACATCCTGTGGAACGGGGGCTCTACTTTCTTCAGGTCAGAGGGTTTCCTTCCAAAGTACTCTAACAGTGCTTTGTCATTCTCAGCCATCTTCTGGCACACGTAGGACACCATACACTCCTGGAATTCCATGTTCTTTTCCTGGTCCCAGAACGCCATCTCTGCTTCAAGATGCCAGTATTCTGTCAGGTGCTTTGAAGTATGGCTTTTTTCAGCCCTGAAGCTTGGGGTTAGGGAGTACACTTTTTCTAGCGAGAATATGAGCGCTTCCAGGTACAACTGCGCGCTTTGCGAGAGGTATACCTTTTTCCCGAAGTAAGGGACTTCGAAAAGCTCTGCACCTCCCTCAGCGCCCGCGACCGTGAACACAGGGGGAAAAACCTCGTGCACTCCTTCTTGTTCAAAGAACTCGCGGAAGTACTTCATCATCTTTTCTCTTGCGAGCATGGCTTTTGTTATACGCTGCGACCTAATGCTCAGGTGTCTTATGTCCATGAGAAATTCTGTTGATTGATCCTTTGTTATGGGAAACGGTTCTCCCCTGCTTATGACCTGAAGCGAGCCTGCTTTCATTTCTGCCCCTCCCGGGGCCCTTTCATCAGGCTTGACTTCTCCTTCTATTATCACGCTAGATTCTATGTACAGTTCTGACGCTTTTTCAAAATCAGGGTTGTCTGGCTTGAAAACGCATTGTATCACTCCTGTAGCATCACGCAGGAGCATGAAAACAGCATTTTTGGTAACCCTGTGTCTGTAAACCCATCCTCTTAGTCTGAACTTGCCTTCTTTTTTTTCAAGCGCCTCTTGAACACTGGAAAATTCCATGCTCATTTATACACCCGTTCTCTATTAAAAAATGATTCACCATGCTCAGTTCCACGTTAACAGTGGCAGGATACGCCCGGTTTCCATGATGTTCTTTCACTTTAACCTGATGCTGTCAAGGTTTCTTGGGCTCATGGTTTCTACCCTGAACTTGTAACCAATGCTTCTCGCAAGGTTCAAGCACTTTGATTCTTCGCCGTGGACTGTCAGAACCCTCTCAGGTTTTGGCGTGAGCTTCTTGTAGAATCCCAGCAGCTGGTTGTAGTCCGCGTGACCTGAGAGGCCGTCTATCGTTTCTGTCTTTAGGTTTACCTTGTACTGTTTTAATTTCCCGTTTTCTTCTAGCGCGACTTCTTTTGCGCCTCTCTGGATTTTTCTTCCAAGACTTCCTTCAGCCTGGTATCCCACGAAAAGCAGAGTATTCCTCTCATCTTCCGAGAGGTGTTTAAAGTACTCGAGAACAGGCCCGCCTGACATCATTCCTGCAGGAGACAGGATGATTGACCTGCCTTCGTTGATTATGTCGTCTCTTTTTCTTGGGTCAACGTTCTGGAACACGGGTGAATCGAATGGAGAGTCATCGTGGAGTATTCTTCTTTTAATGTTCTTTTTGAGGTATTCAGGGTATGCGGAGTGTATTGCGCTAGCTTCTTTTATCATGCCGTCAAGGTACACTGGAATGTCCCAGTCATTTTCCCGTGAGGCTTTTTCTATTATGAGCATGATTTCTTGTGCTCTTTCTACGGCAAAGCTTGGCACGAGCACGATACCGTTCTTTTCTATGGTTTCTTTTATCAGGTCAAGCATCTTCTTTTCTGCCACGTACCTGGGTGGGTGAACGTCCCTGTTTCCTCCGCCGTACGTTGACTCTATTATCAGCGTTTCTATCCTTGGGTAGTTGGTGTCTGCTGGATCAAGCAGTTCAGTGTACCCGAATTTCATGTCCCCTGTGTAAACCAGGTTATGCGCTCCTTCTCCTATGTGCAGATGGGTTATGCTTGAACCTAGTATGTGGCCAGCGTTATGTAGGGTTAGTCTTATGTCTGGAGCGATGTCTGTTACTTCCCCGTACTCTCTCGGTATGCAGTGTTTTATTTCCTGTTTTATGTTCTTCTGGGAGTAGGGAGCATCTTCAGCGTTCCTGTGCGCTATGTTAACATAATCGCGCTGCAGTAGTGCCATCACGTCTCTGGTTGCCGGAGTGCAATACACAGGGCCTTTGTACCCGTACTGGAACAGGTACGGCAGGAATCCGGAGTGGTCAAGGTGCCCGTGGGAGATGATGACTGCATCAAGCTCGTCTAAGGAAAAGTCCACCGAGCTCATGTAGGGGAATGCTTTTTTAGGATCGTTTGTCGCCACGTTGACCCCGCAGTCTAGGAGCACCTTGCTTTCAGGAGTTTCCAGAAGAAAACAGCTTCTTCCAACTTCTCTGGCTGCTCCTAGAGCAGTGAGCCTGATCCAATCGGTTTTCTTTCCTTCACGGTATATGTTTTTTCCGACTTGTTTCAAGAACTTCTTTACATCCCTGCTGTCTTTTACGAGAGTTCCTCTTATCCCTTCCATCATTTCTGATTTTGTTGTGGGAATTCTCCAAAGCCGCGGGCTCCAGCCAGTTCTTTTTGTTATTTCTTTGAGCGTGCTTCCTCTTGGTCCTATGACCAGGCCAAGCTTCTTTGCTTCTATCATGACCTCATGGAAATCTGGTCTGAACCTTATTTTCTCTACTTCTGCTTCAGGGGGGATTATCTCTTTTATCTCTTTTTCAGCTTGTTCTGGGTCCATTAGTTTTTCTGATGTTGCTCTGAGTATGAAGTGTTTCCTGAGCTTGCTGGCCAGCCCTCTGATGATGCTGTCATCTTCCATGAACCGGTCTATCTGGCTCGTGTACAACACTATTTCAGGGCCTTCTACTTCCACTTTGTCAACAAGCCCTCTTTCTGGCAGAATTTCTTTTACCTGTTTCTCAATTTCTTTCGCGAAGGTCACTTAATCTCCTCAAAAAAGCTTTTCTACTTCATGTTTGCTGAGTTTCCTAAATCCGTCTTTGTCTATTACCGCGATGTTGACTCTTTCTCCTGAAGCAGAATCCCTTTGCATTGCAGCCCAAACCGCCTTGGCTGCCACTGGCAGCGCATCTTTTAGGAGTATCTCTTTTTTGTTTCTTAGGGCCTCTTCTAGAACACCGTAGGCCACTGGAGATCCTGAGCCTGTGCTTATGAAATTCTCTTTTAGTTTTCCTCCGCCCGCATCTATTTCATACAGTGCAGGGCCTTTGTCATCATACCCTCCCATGATTATTTCAACCCAGTACGGGAAGTACTTTGTTTCCTGCAGTATGTTTGCGAGCAGGGTTGATGCTGCTTCCACGGATATTCTCTTTTTCCTTTGTTTTTCATATAAGGAACAGTTGACTTTCATCATCCTGGCAAGAGCTTGGTTGTCTCCAACCATTCCTGCTGTTGTGATCGCGATATGCGGTTGCACTGGCAGTATCTTTTCAGTGCTCTTGTTAGCAATCAATGTTCCCATTGTTGCTCTCATGTCTGCTGCAAGAACAACACCATCCTTGCAGAGTATGCCGACTGTAGTAGTACCAGTCTTTATAGTTTCTTCCATAAAATCACCTCAGAACTTGTAAAGGTTCTAGTTAGTAGGCTCTTGGGTGAGCGCCTACTCTTTCTCTTTTGGAGAGGTATTTAAAGGTTTATGTTTTCCGGATTTCAGTATTCTTCAGTTATCCTGACCTTTTCCTTGCCCAAGTGTTTTTTAACAAGCTCTGCGAACATTGTTTTTCTGAGCTCGAGGCTGTTAAGTTTTCTTGCTTCTGTAGGCAGGATTAACTCTACTGTTTTCTCTTTTGTTTTGATCTGTGTTTTTATGTCAGGGAACGCGAGCGAAGATAATATCTCAAGTTTTTCTTCCTCTGTTTCAGCCTTGCTCACGACCTTTACCCAGTACTCAACCTCTTTTCCAGCAAGCTCGTGATTGAAGTCTATCTGCACCCTTCCGCTTGAAACGCTCAGCACTCTTGCTGTTTTGCCTTCAACCTGTATGGGCATTCCCGGAACAGGGGTTATCTTGTTGTTTTTGAACACGCTTTCAGGGATGACGCTGACAAGCTTTGGATCCCTTTTGCCAAAAGCCTTTTCAGGAGGGATCTTGACAGTCTTTTCCTCTCCTTTTTTCATGCTACGCAGTGCGTCTTCAAGCCCGGGTATAACCTGGCCATCGCCCACGATTACAGGAAGAGGGGAGTACTTTACCTTGTCCGAGTAAATGTTCTCTTTCTGTGCAACATCCTTTAGGGTGGTGTCAAATACCTTTCCATCTGCTTTTGCAGTGAAGTCTATCTTAACAAATTCAGCCATCTTTTTCATCCTCCGAAACAAATTAATACTAAACAGCGGTATTATCTTCTTATTCTGTCGTTTAAAAAAGGTGTTGTTGAATGAACAAAGAGATCAAGGTTCTAATAATCGCAGTAATCCTGCTGTTTTCCGCAGGTCCCATCGTGTGGTTTTTCAGTTCTCCTGTTGTGAAAGAACTGCCCCAGCCGCCTGTGGCAGAAGAACAGCAGCAGGGCCTGCTTTCAGTGGAACAGGTTAATGTCACGGCAAGAATAGATGACTTGACTCCCGCATTTTCTTTTAAGGGTGTTTCAAAGGCAGAGGACCTTGATGCTGCCAAGATTCTTCTTTCTGAGGTGGCACAGGACTACAATCTGTCTGATGATTCTTACTCTGTTGATGTCACGTTAAACCCTTACGGAAACGGCTACGAGTACCATGTTGCGTTTTCAGGGTTTAATCTTAGCCAGATGAAAGAAATAGGGTTTAGGACGTTCTACCGGATGAGTTCGCTTTTCTCCGAACCAGCGTACACTCCCCTCTCTCTTGCGAGGGTTACAGTGGTGTTTAATTCCTCTGATAATGGCACTGTTTCTGAGAGGATTATTCCTGGAGTGGCAGTATTGTATTCACGGCAAAAGAATGACACTGTGCGCCTTTCGTGCAAGGTTGTTATGGCCGCAGGTAAGATAAGGTCATTCCAGTCCTGTGTTGACGCTGAAATAAGAAACGATGATCCTTTCCTTGGCCTGCCAGCATCTGACCTGTTCCAGGCTCAGGTGCACTACAAGAACGAGACAATCCTCCCTGCAGTGCACGTGGAGACAGGCATGTTGGCCTCTTTGTCGTCAAATGTTACTGAAGAACAGGTAAGGAGCGCGCTTAACTGGACAACAATAAAGTCCCTTGATGTGCATAACACTTCTTTCTCAGCAGTTCTCGCACCATTGTCTGATGACCAGCTGGACCGCTTGAACAGTTCGCTTCAGGCCATTCCAGCAAGCCTAGTGCGCCTTGACTGGAAGACCCGTTTCATGCTACCCGGAGAAAAGATTGTTTTGGATGGAAAAGAGTACAGGGTGATGAACAGGTTTTTCGAGGACTGGGTCCCTGAACTACTTCCAGTAGGAAGCAATGTCACCCGGAACATTGCTTTTAGCACACTGTACAACGAGATAATTCAAATAAAGCTTGCTCAGTAGACAGGGTTTTTGTCCCATCCTCAGCTGAGCTTGAGTATTGCGTCTGCGATGTCTCCGCCAGACTCTTCCAGAGCTTTTTCAGCTTCTTCCATTGATTTGCCTGTTTTTTCCATGACCATCTTCACGTCTTCTTCTGAAAAAGTCTGTTCTTTTACTGTCTCCTCTACTGCTTTTCCTGATACCTGCCAGGTTTTTTGTCCCTGTGCTTCTACAAGAATGACCTGCGGGTCCAGTATCCTGATCTGTTTTTCTCCAGCCCGTATTATGACCTCTTCAGCGGGCACGGCAGTCTGTTTTATTCCCATCTGCCGCATCATCCGTTCCATCATCTTAGGGTTCATTCCCATCATGATTCATTTTCACGCGCCATTCTTTTAAAACAGTGTCGTTAGGTTTTTAACCTGCTATTGCCTTTCAAAAGTGATGATAGTAATCGGCAGTAAAAGGGAGTACGAAAGAGTGTTCAAGAATGCTTCGCTTGACCAGGAGACTCTTGATGCTATAGAAGCGTATGTTTCCAACGGGGGTGTGATCAAGCTTGAGAGCGTTAACCCTTTGAAGATAGTTTACCCTAGTAAAGCAAGACTCAAGCAGCAGCTTGAGGAAGCGAGGAACAGGAAAAAGAAACTGGACTCGGAGATCCGCAGCCTTAGCAGGAAAAAAGAGGGTAATGCAGCGAAGAAGGTAAAGGTGCTGTTGGACCCAGTGTACTGGAAGCACAGGATAAAACTTGTTTCAGACTCAGAATACCGCAAGGCTTACGAGACCGTTGAAATGCCCATAGAAGCTGCTTCTGACGCAAAGCACCGCCGCATGGTTGAAATGTTTGTTAACAATCCAGAGTATCGGGAGAGGCTTGTTGAAGCAAGAACATCCCTGATCGGCAGGTCCAGAGGATCAATACGTGAGACAGTTGAAAAGAACAGCAGGTTTAGGAATGATGTCATAGTAACCCGGATCTCAAAACTCAAAAAAGAGAGGGCTCAGGCAGAACAACAGGAAAAAGTCCTGAGCAGACTACTGCATTTTTCCAGCAGGATTGTGTGAAAAGTGAGCCTAGAACCAGAGGGGTGATCCTTTTGCAAGGTATGCTGTTATTTCAAGCAGTGTTGGCAAGACAAATACCACGAAGGCCCCTCTAGCTTGACTTTTTTCTATCATGTCTTCATGCAGTTCATCTGCTATTCCCACGAGCACTGTAAGGAGTACCATGCTGATAAGCCAGCTCACGATCCAGAGTATCATGTTAACTAAAACAAATCAGTTGTTTTTATTAGTTTCCAGGTCTGAAAAACAAGGGATGGACAATGAAGGTATAGTGCGCAGGGTCCTGCAAACGCATTCAATAAGCCGGCTGAACCCTGTTCAGGAAGAAGCGATAACAAAAGGGCTTTTCAGGCAAACGAATCTTGTGATATCCGCGCCCACTGGTTCTGGCAAGACATTGTGTGCTGAGATGGCTGCTTTGCATACTGTTTCTGCAGGAAAAAAGGTTGTGATAATCTCACCCTTAAAAGCCCTTGCAACCGAGCACTACGAGACCTTTAGAAAGGTGCACGAGAATACCGCGCTTAGCATAGGTGATTACGATAGCCAGGACACTTACCTGAAAAATTATGATGTAATCAGCTGTTCTTATGAAAAGTTTGATTCTCTTCTCAGGCACAGAAGCCCATGGGTGCCTGACATAGGACTGCTTATTGTGGACGAGGTTCACGAAATAGACTCTGACCGCGGGCCCACGCTTGAAGCAGTGATTACACGTTTTTTGCATTCCTTGCCAGGGGCAAGGGTGATAGCATTGAGTGCTACGATACCTAACGCGTTCGAGCTCGCGGACTGGCTATCAGCCCCTCTAGTGCTTTCAGATTACCGGGCTGTCCCGCTCAAGGAAGGAGTGTACCACGATTCTGTGATAGACTATATAACAGAAAAGGAAGAAGTTCGCGAAAAAGCGCCTGACTCTGTCCTATCGCTTGTGAAGCATTCTCTCAGCAAGGGTCAGCAGGCCCTTGTTTTCGCGAACACACGCCGTAACGCGGAATCATTGGCCAAAAAGATTTCGTTACTGGTTCAGGCAGATTCTCCTGAACTGGCAGAGGTTTCTGAAAAAGTGGGGAATGTTCTTGAATCTCCTACAGAACAGTGCAGGAAACTTGCAGAAGCGGTCAGGAGGGGGGTGGCTTTTCATCATGCAGGGCTTGTTCAGAAACAGAGGAAGCTTGTGGAAGAGGCGTTCAGGCGCGGGCTCATAAGGGTAATGTGTTCTACTCCCACTGTTGCAGCAGGAGTGAACCTTCCAGCCCACTATGTTATAATCCCTTCTGTGCACGTATACCGCGACGGCCCTAGCCTGATGACAGTCAGAGAATACAAGCAAAAAGTTGGCCGGGCAGGCCGAATAAAATATGACACCCTTGGGGAAGCAGTGACAATAGCAAGGTCAAGCGCGGAAAAAAACATGATAATCGAGAGGTATGTTCAGGGCGTGCCTGAAAGAGTGGATTCCAGGATGGGTGACCTTGCAGTGCTCCGAACGCACGTGCTCGCGTGCACGTGCAGCCTGATAACCAGTGTTCGCGAGATAAAAGAGTACTTTTCCAAAACCTTTTACGCGTATCTTGCAGGAGCAGAGTCCTTGGACCCTGTTATTCAGAGTGTTTTAGGCGAGCTGGAGTCAGACGGTTTTGTGAAAAATGAATCAGGCAGATACGTCCCGACAAGGCTGGGCATGAGGGTCAATGAGCTTTATCTTGATCCTAAGTCTGCAAAGAACATGCTGGACTGCATATCCTCTGAAAAACGTGCAAGCGATCTGGGCTACTTGTTAATGGCTGCTGACACGACAGAAATGCGTCCTTGGCTGTCTGTTTCCAGAAAAGATGAGATCGCTCTCTTCGAGCGCGCGGCATCAGAACAAGGGCTTTTCAAGACCGTGGACGGGTTCCATTTCGATTACTTTTACCTGAACAAGTTTAAGCTCGCGAGCATGCTGCGTGACTGGATTGAAGAAAAGTCAGAGCAGACCATAATGAACGACTACAATATTCCTCCAGGAGTGCTGTACTCTTTCCTGTCTAACGCGGACTGGATTCTGTACTCTGCAGCAGAACTGGCCCGAATAATAGACAGGACGGACCGGAACAAAGAGATATCAATCCTTAGAAAAAGAGTAAAGCACGGAATAAGAAAAGAACTGGTGCCACTGGTAATGCTCAAGCACGTTGGAAGGGTTAGGGCAAGAATCCTGTGGAATGCGGGAGCCAGAAAACTTTCTGACCTGAAAAAGATTCCAGCACCAGAACTGGAAAGACTGCTCGGGAAAAAGACTGCTGAAAAAGTCATTGAACAGGTTAAATGATCTTCACAGGGGCAGTATGCCGTTCTCTTCAAGAATTCTTACAACGTTTGTGTTCGTGAGCTCTATCTTTGTTTGGTTATCTTTTCTCGCTTGGTCCAGCATTTCTGCGTATTCTGGGAATTCTTCAGTCACCCTCCTGAGTCTGCCGCGGTCTTTGTATGCGGGGTCTACCCATCTGAACTTTTTCTTGAATACTACGTGCGGGCTGTCGGTGTTGCGAGTGTACTCTAGCGTGTTAAGCGCGGACATTATTATTTTCACGTCCGAGTTCTCTGTTTTCTCCATTTTCGCGAGCACGTTTTCATCTTTTCCGAGCAGTAGCTCTTCTTTTTCAAGCTCGCCTTCGAGAAGCATGAGCTTGATGGCCCGCGAGAACAGGTAGTACTTGTACGCTGTATCATGGTGCGCCCATAAGCCAACCTGACATTCGTGGTAGTTCATTGCAAACTCCATTGCTGATGAAGCGCTTTTGAAAACGATCTCTCCGTCTTCTGCAAAGAGCTCTCTAACCAGCCTCTGCGGGCTCCCGTCATTCCTGAATTTTCCGTGATCCCGCAGCGCATAGTCAACCCTGTCTGCACAGAGTTTTGGCGCAGGACTGTCTAGGAGAGGATACTGTTCTGGTTCAAGCACTTTTTTTGTTATGCCTTCTTGTTCAATTATTTCGTTCAGGCCAAGCTGCTCAAACATGTGTTCCTTGATTTTTTCGTGAAAGTCTTCTTTTCTGTTCCTCCCGAACACGTAGTCTGTGATATGAGAGAACGCTGTGTGCGACACATCGTGTAGCAAACCTGCAATCTGCGCTTCATTGCTTGCCCCAAGCTTTCTTAACAAGAGCATTACGCCCACAGAGTGATCGTACCGTGTAACTCTTCTGCACGAAAAGTATTGTTCAGGAATCCCGTGCTGGTTTATTCCCTTGAGGCGCTGTATTGGGGGCGAAGTTATAAGCCTTATCAATGTCTTGTCTTGTATAGTTTGTTCCCCGTACACTTCGTCCCGTATGTTCATTCTATTCTCCTCCAAACTGTTTTTTCATTAGGTCTATGATGTTCTGTGCAGGATAAGCTAACCGTATCAAGGTTGTGTTGCCTCTAACTCCCTTTCCTGAAATGGTGGTGGTAATGAGCCCAAGCATTTCAAGCTCGTTCATGTACTCTTTGCACCATCTCGCGGTCCTGGGCTCTTTTCCAAGAACCCTGCAGATCTTGTTGTACCTGTCGTATACTTCTCCTGTGAACAGCACGTTTTCTGCTGTTGTGCCATCAAGCCTCGCGTAGTGTCCTCCTTCTTTAGAAAGTTGGGCTATTGCATGAAGAAGGATTTTTTGGTGTTCTGGAAGTGTTTTCACAACACTGTACACTATCTCGTTCTCAACCCCTTTTCTTGCGAGTTCAACGTGTTTGTCAGTCACTTTTTTTGCTCCTTCCAGGTCTGCTATTTCACCGGCTTTGAACAATAGCCTGAGGGCATACCTGGCGTCTCCTGATTCATTGGCCGCGAGCGCGCTGGCATAGTTTATGCTTGACTCGTCAATCGTTCCCTGCTTGAAACCAAGTTTTACCCTCTGTTCCAAAATATCTTTTAGCTCTTCTGCGTTGTACGGCGGGAAGACTATCTCGTCTTCTGAAAGAGCGCTTTTACTCCGCGGGTCAAGCGATTCCTTGAACGCTATGTTGTTAGAAATGCCTATCATGCTTATCCCGCCGGCCGCAAGCTCGTCATTGGCCCGGGTTATTGTGTAAACCAAGTCATCCAGGTTTTTTACTTTGTCAACTTCATCAAGCACCAGTATAAGGCCCAAAGAGTTAGACTGCACGTAGTCCACTATTTTTTGGAACAGGTGCGAGAAAGGGAACCCGAGAAACGATTCATCAGGATGGCAGTATTCTGCTACCTTAAGCATCACCTGGTATTTTGTGTTAAGGATTCTGCAGTTGGTGTAAACGCATTCTACGCTGGCACCGTACTTTTTTTTCACGGCCATTAGCTTGTCGATAACATGCTTTGTGGACACTGTTTTTCCAGTGCCTGTTTTTCCGTACAAGAAAATGTTGCTTATTGTTTTTCCCGAAAGCGAGGGAGCCAGCTTTTGCATGAGCTCTTGTATTTGTTTGTCTCTGTGGGGAAGCGTTTCTGGAACAAAATGGGGGCTTAGAACGTTCCGGTCCAGAAAGACGGTGTCTTTCTGCATTTCTTTTTCAAACAGGTCCTCTATATCCATTTTCCCCCACCAAAAAAAGGTTACAGGAATTATAAGACTACTAGTATAAAAACGTTTTTTATGGTAAGTGTTTTAAACTACTGTGACTAAAAAATAACTAATAAAATAGCTGGAGGTAATGCAATGCCTGCACTGTTGGGTAAGCTAAAATCAAACAAAAGTGTTGACATAGAAGACTATTTGGACAATCTTGCGCTTGAAGAAGAGGATCTTCTTGAAGAGCATGCTGATATGTGGGTAAAGCCCCTGACTCTGGAATCTGTAGGTGATGTTGAGGATATTACATCCGAGCTCAGGAGAGGAAATATAATCCTTCTTAACATCAGCCCATTGTACAAAAAGAACACAGTAAAGCTAAAGCAAGCGATCTCAGAGCTTAAAGGAGCAGTTTTAGAAATGGACGGGGATATAGCAAGGATAACTGAAGAGAAGGTCCTTTTGACCCCGAGCAGGATAAAAATATCCAAAAAGTGATAGGGCTTGATCCTTGACAAGCCAGCCCTTGTCCTCAGGTACCTTGTTGACGATGTTGTGGAAACCGTTGACAAGAGCCTGAGGAGCAAGAGGTGGACAGACTTTGAGATAAGCAGCCTTAAGCTGTATTATCTTCCTTTTTATGTTTTCAATTATGATGTTCTTGTAGAGCAAGAGCTTCAAGGCCAAACGTTTTCCCAAGGGTTTTCGGGAACCATGGCTATGGATGCGTCTTCAGGAAAACTACAGCCTATGATAACAGAACTTCTTGACCGGCAGCCTGTTTCTTTTGAGAAGAAAGTTTCACATGATTTAAAGTTTATTGCAGTTCCTCCAGCCATAAAAGCAGACGAAGCAAAGGAGACTGCTGCAAGAAGGCTTGCAGGCAAGTTCGGAGTTGGTGAAGAAAGCGTTAAGACAAGCGGGTTCAGGATAATCTACTGGCCAGTTTGGAGAGTTTTCGTTTCCATGCCTGCAGGATTCTACAAGCTTGACGTTGACGGGTTCAGCGGGGTTATCCTGAACGAGTCAGAGATTCCCATCAAGGAGAAGACATGGAAGGACATGCTAAAAGAGACCGTTGACCTGATGAAGAGCCCCAAGGGCTGGGCAGTTCTTTTGAAGAAAACGTTCAGCGTGCTTGGCAAGACCGCCTCCAAAAAAGGAGAAGGTAAAGGCATTCTTTCAAAGCCATGGTTCAGGTGGGCCATGATATTTTTAATGCTCGCTGTTTTGATATACCTGCTTCTCGGCGGAGGATTCTAGTTTATTAGCTGTTACACGAATTCAGCCAGGCTTTTCTGTTTCTTTGCTTCTGCGCGTTTTTCCATTTCTTCAAGCTCGAAGAAACTTTTCACATCATTTTCTATTAGTATGAGCCTTTGTTTCAGGTAGTCGGACAGGTGGTATTTTTTGGCAATGTTTTTGGAGACTTCAAGATACTTTACTATGCCTCCCTTGCTCACTGTCAGTACCAGTCTCCCTCCGCATTTTACGCACTTTCCTGCAAGAGGTGTTCTCCTGTACACTTTGTTACAATCAACACACCTAACGGCCTGCTGGCCAAATGCTCTTAGGTTTCCCATCATGTCACGCATGAAGTGAAAGTTAATCACCCTGCTGGCAAGGTCCCTTTCATCAACTGCCAAGATCTTTTCCCCTAGCTCAAGCTGCTTCTCAACTTTTTCAGCCATTGTTTTTAGGGTCGTGTACGCTGATTCTACAGGACCCTCATCAACCCTATCAGTATCATGGGTGTACTTCATTCCATAGTACTGTTCTTTTGTTCCCAGCCTGTCTTTGACTAGCTCCACGTTCACGTCAGAAGGGTTTAGGTTGTTGCACGCTGCTTGGTAGTAGTCAAGAGGATACTCTGAAACTATGTCCATTTCGTGAACCTGATCGTCCACCTCTCCAGGGTCTATTTTTGTTGTCAGCACGATGGCCGCGTCCATCGTGCCGCCTCTTGAGCTTGGCAGGTATCTTCTGCTGAAGTTCAGGAGAGCGTCAAGTAACAGCATGAACGCGTCTTCGTCACCGTCACATTGGAAGGTTGTGATTCCTGAAGTTATTACATTATGATGGTCTTCAACAGTAAGGTTGTACGAGGGTGCAAGTTCTTTGTTCTCGGTTATTCTAATCTCCTTCGCCCGCACGATTTTAGACTCTCCCACCACCCTCGCTTTCGAGCCCTTGATCCTGGCCTCGCTCAGGATTTTTCTCGCTTTAGCGTTCTTGTCAGGATCCCAGAATCCTACTTCTTCCACGAACTTCTTGGCGTTTTCAGAGTACATCCTCAGCTTGTACTCTTTTGTCGTTAGGATCCTTCCCCTTTCTGAGTACCAGGACGCCACAACCCCGTTTCCTTTTGAAGTCCGTTCTGCCCCGTACCAGCTTGTGGCTATGCTGAAGCGCGCTAGTAGAAATTCGATATCCCTCAGCAACATCTTGGAGACGCTGGTGCAGGATACTTCAGGCGATCTGTTGCCTGCGCGGGAGATGCACCCGTCTCCAGCAAAGTAGGCCCTGAGGAACTCTTTGACAAGCTCTTTTCTAGCCCCAAGAAGCACGCTTGGAACCCTCTTCTCGTAGGCGTTTTTTCCAGCGCCCAGGACCCGCGTGAACAGCTCGTACATTATCCTGCTTGATACCACGAGCTCGTATTCGTTCTCCCACGTTTTCTGGATCCCAAGCGCCTTTTCCAGCTCTTTTTTGACCCCTTCTTTTAGTTTCTTGTTGCAGAAGACGGTCTGGTATTCTCTGTCCCTGTGCCGCGCGTAGCCCTCTGCAGCGTAGAAGCCGAGAAGCCTGGCCAAGTGCTCGTCTACTCTGATGATCCTGGGAAGCGTGACATGATCTTTTTTCACTCCAACCCTTGTGTTTTCAGGCGCCTTCAAGCCAAGCGTTTTCAGAAGTTCTGCTGGGACTGAGTCCCTGTAACAGTAATCTGAGAGAGTGGATCTTGGGATGCCTATTTTTTCAGAGGCTTTGGTGAACCCTCCGTTTTCCTGAACCCATTTTCTAAGGATTCCCGCAGCTCCTCTGACCATGAGCCCTTCTATTCTTGCGTTCATCAAGTCTATGCTTTCAGGATCTTTTTCAGGAATGTTGAATTTCATCGGAACCAATGCTTCCTCGAGCTCGTGCGCTCTTACCCT